>JACCDO010956281.1_pt1 | contig 23703 bp, 13 predicted proteins | sample 7446101 | NCBI WGS metagenome assembly JACCDO01 (sample SAMN15323440, study PRJNA562643) | freshwater metagenome | isolation source: river surface water | place: USA:Blue River Watershed | collected 2017-08-16
CATCGAATATCGGTGCAGGTTTTGGTTCTATCAGTAGTGGTGCTATAACATCTACGGGCGCCTTGACAGGAGTTGGTGTAGCTGCAGGTACGGGTACAGTATCAGGAGCTGGATTAACAATAACAGGCGCGGCTACTGTAACGGGTGCCATAACATCTACCGGTGGTGCCTTGACAGGAGTTGGTGTAGCTGCAGGTACTGGTACAGTATCAGGAGCTGGATTAACAATAACAGGTGCATCTACTGTAACAGGTGCAGTAACATATAGTGGAGCTGCTGGAACATTACTTACGGCATCGAATATCGGTGCACGTTTTGGTTCTATCAGTAGTGGTGCTATAACATCCACGGGCGCCTTGACAGGAGTTGGTGTGGCTGCAGGCACGGGTACGGTGTCAGGAGCTGGATTAACAATAACAGGTGCTGCTGCAGTAACTAGTACATTAACATTGAGTGGAGCTGCTGGAACATTACTTACGGCAACAACTATCGGTGCAGGTTTTGGTTCTATCAGTAGTGGTGCTATAACATCTACGGGCGCCTTGACAGGAGTTGGTGTGGCTGCAGGCACGGGTACGGTGTCAGGAGCTGGATTAACAATAACAGGTGCTGCTGCAGTAACAGGTATTGGGACTTTTGGTTCAATTATTACTAATGGGTTGAGTTTAAAAGGCACTGCAACCTCTTTTAATTTCGTCACTACCGCCACTGGCACAGCTGCGATGTGGGCTTTATCTTCAGATAGAGTATTGAAGACTAATATTGCTTCCATTGAAAATCCGTTGGAGAAGGTATTAGCGATAAGAGGAAAATATTATAATTGGAAGAAAAATTATGATGGATTTGATAATACACAGCGCGAAGTTGGTGTGTTTGCTCAAGACGTTCAACAAGTATTACCCGAGGCGGTTGTATCAAGTGGAAATTCTCTTGCTGTGAAGTACAACGCTTTGATACCATTAGTCATTGAAGCTATCCGTGAAATTAACAATAAAATAGAATTAGCTAGTGGTAACATAGTTGAGCACAGTGAATCTGCCAAGTCATTCGAGGATAAATTGAAGTCTCTCATCGAGTCTCATGAGGTATCCAAACGAAGAATATCGGAATTGGAGGAAACTGTCCGATTATTACAACGTAAAATCAAGTAAAGATAAATCAAAATTAGAATAATTTTATAACATTAAGTATAAATAAAGTATGATTAAGCGTGTTTCTTTTATATTTCTACAATTCATCTTCACATTTTTTCGCCAAAACATTTAAAGAAATTTCTTCATCTTGAATGGTCAAAATGGAGTTGTCCGATACGTCATGCGTAAATATATCGTGATTTAGTGAGATTTGGAATGAATTCAAGAGTTCGACATCGCAAAAGCCGGAGTCAAGCAGCGCATTATTGACATAGTCAAAGGTATAGCCGCCCCCTTGATATTTCTCGCTATTAAATTGATCTTCCTCGAGTGACAAAATCATTTCCTGTAACTCGAGACGTGAAAACAAACCACGATTATGAATCCTATAAACAGATTTATACATATAACTTACAGTGTGAAAATAGAGTATAAATGTGTGACTTACGATGTCAGGGAATCAAAATCGACTAAAGAAATTAAAATGATTCCATTGGGACGCAGAACCCGATGGCTTTCAAGCAGAAAGGAATTAAATCTACTCAACATTGGGACACTTGATACATAAATGGCACTAACTGAAGAATCTTGGTAAGAACTGAGTTGCGAAATGTAACAACCTGTCCAATCTACAGGTACCGAATGGTTGCCAAAATATAACAAAGTGGGCTGCTTATGCTTATCAGTGTACACATTGTCACTCGTGTACGATTGCAAATTGTAAATATCAGCCGAGTGACTCTTAGGCTCTAGCTTTTCGTAAATGTCGCGATTTTGATTCATTGACATAATATGATACCTTTTTTTGGCTCCTACAGAGGAAATATTTTCTACTTCCCAAATACACTTCATCAAAGTTTCGAATGATTTCGTCCAGACTTTTGTGTTAAAAAGGATGCTTGATAACCGTTTTCGCTTGATTGTATCGCGCAAATTTTGAATGAAATCGCCATTCTTCGCCATAATTCTAGACTTGTTTGCTCGTTGCCTTTGAAAGAAAGTATTAAACAATTTGTGTACAAAATCTTCGTTCTCTTTGACCGAGTAGACAATCCCAATGTCACAGTCAAGAGCTGATGCAATTGATTCACCGGCACGTTGTTGCATTTTATTCAATCCACCGAAGCTTATGGTAGGAACACCTACCCAATATGGATCAAGAGCAGCGCTGTGGCTATTCTTAACGATAGTATCCAGGACTAAGTCAAACGCTGATTTCGTTTTTAAATGCTCTTTCCATGTTATATGAGAGCCTATTGCGTATCTATTACTACTAATACCAAAGTATTTGGTATATTGTTTGAGTCTAGGGTTAGCTGCTTCCGATGCATCACGGTCAATCATCAATATTTTTGACTTTGGAAAGATGGATAGTATATTCATCCACACGTGAAATATTGTTGGATCGAGCTTCTCGTTATTTGCCATTGTACCGAAGAGAATAGGTGCTACTGATATGTTCACATCTGAGTTTAAACTCTCTCTAGAAGATGTTCCTCTCAACGCATCACCACGCAATTGGTTGTAGTCGTTCGCAATATAACTAGGTGGTAAGAGTGCATAATGCTCATTAAACTGTTTCACCATTTCTGCCGACAAAACAACATTATCGCCGATTATATAATCAATAAACCTTAATCCCGTGCTCTTTGGATATCCGAGAAACGATATTTGCACAGGAGCAACTCGATGCGCAAGAATTTCTAGCCCACTGTTCAGAGTATAACCGTTAAGATCTATCAAAATATCAATTTGACGTGATGTAATGGCCTTTGCGGCATCTATAGAGGACATACCAACTATTGAAACGAAGTGATCGACTTCATGGAAGTAAAATCAATAAATGTTATAATAAGTAAATAGTAAGCAATGAACTTACCTGACAATGTGATATTCGCCGTGAACCAATTAATGCCATTTGACTTTGAAAAACAGAATATCTCGATATATTTGGTGTCGACATATTGTAAAAAACCGCGAATAAGAGTAACAACTGTGTGGTATCCAAAATCTGAAGACAATATTCCAATCTTCAGTCTACGCAACGGCTTCATGGGAACAAAATTGGTTATGTCATGTACAATTGACGTATTATCAATCCAATAAGAAGCGGTAATATTCTCACAATTACTCAAATGGTCACATGTGTATTCTTTAAAAAGACCGGAGCATAATGAAAACTCATCTTCGCCAGATACATACGTGTATTCCAGACCATTATTGAAATCAATAAAAGAGTGGTTATTCCTAATACTATCTTTAGTGTATTTCTCCAGAATAGCTCCATAATATTCGTAATCATCCCATGAATTTAACCAACCTTTGATTTTTAATAGCAAATACATTGCATACATATTTCCGCGGTCAACAAGCTTTTTGAATGTTTCCATCGACCTTTCTAGCTTCCAAGTCTGAGCATAATTCAATGCAATCGATTTTAAAGTATCATCGTCTTCAAATATTTCGAGACTTCTTTCAAAATCAAGTAAGCCCTCTATTCGGCGCTGTAAACTATGAGAACTTAACAAAGATCCTCGAATAAAATACAAAGAAGGTCTCTCATTATCAATATTCAAGGTTCCAAATTGAATTTCAATCAAATTTAGAAAAGAGAGTACAATGTGAACCATGTCTGCATTAGAAAGATTTAGCTCATAAAGTAGTTGCCTAATCTCTGATGGCAGAAGATGAGAAACTGTACCACGTTGAACAAGGTCAACAACAATGGACCTCGCATCTCTTTTAGCCATCTGTTGTGCATGAAACAAAGTCGGGCAGAGAAGAAATGATAGAAATGTCAAGATCAGCAGCATTTTAAGATCGCGTTTTAATAAAGAAAGTCGAATTAGTAGGACTTACCGATGCGATAGTTGTAATGCGGCTACCGTACCGAACTTTCCCCATGATTTTCTCATTTTTATTCAAGAAAAGGTGTGGATTAGACTTGCCAAAGTTTTTTAGTTAGTAAATAGCACAGAAATACTTTGCGATAGTTATTGGAGTAAGCGTTAGATCTCTTGCTATCCTAACCTTCTCCACGTTATTATACAAAGAAAATTTTCCAACTTCCACGCCCGCCGGTACACCGATTATTCGCGAATTTCGAGGTACCTTACTTACTTGTAGTTGTTTCAGGGGTGGTAATAAGGAATGTTGGCATCGTCCTAATCGGTCAGATCTATTAGGCTCGCATGTTCATAGCTTTATTGTTTGTGTTTTTGCAACATTTAATCTGTGCAGGTGGCTCGTGGTTACCAAATGAAGCGGTTGAATACTTTGTGCGCGATTTTGAAAAGTTGGAGCTTTATCGGCAGGCTAGGACTATATTGAACTCGGAAGATGATAGAAGTTCAGCTCCATTTATTACTGGTAATGGTTTTATGCATATTGCTAACTTTGTTGTTGCCCCTGGAAGTATTATTAATGTACAAGAAAATGATTGTATATTCATCTCTAGAGGGTATTATCCGATGTTTATTCAAAATTTTTTGACGCGTATCAATGCTTCGTATACTTTAATTGTACATAACGGTGATGAATCTACACCAGATAGTCAGAATGATACTAGAGGATATAGATTTGATAAAGTTGTAACCTCTCAAGTTTTATCAGAAGAATTTAATAAAGGTCATCTTCGCGCATTATATACTGCGAACTTGTGGCTGAGTAATTATAATTTAGCTAATCGGCCAGGTTACTTCAATTGTTTACCCATTGGTCTAGAGAATAGAAATTATATTTACGGTCGAAACTTAAATCAATATATTACTGCTATGAAGAGTAATAGTATTCCTAACCATTTAACGAACAAAGGCTTGTTATTGGTTTCATTTACTTCTAATTCTATGGACAGAATTAAAGTTTTGTCGCGGTTAGAAAAAACAGTGTTCTATAGTAACGACACTTGGTATAATCGCACATTAGTGTCTCATTCAAATTGGTTAAAAGCTATAACTGAGCATAAATTTGTATTAGCTCCATTCGGTAATGGACTTGATACGCATCGAATGTATGAAATTTGGTTAATGGGAGGTATTCCAGTTGCTAGGAAATCAACCATTTCTAGTTGTTATATCGACGAAGATAGTGCGACAGTTGACGGTGGATCATTACCAATAGTATACTTAGACTCTTGGGACCAACTAACCAAGGAGAGACTAGAGGAAGAATGGCACAGGATTATGAAAGTTCCTAGTAGTAAGTGGAATTGGAAAAGGTTAACTCTTGATTATTGGAAAGAGAAGTTAAATTGTCCCGTGCGTAACACCCAAAAAATTGAGCTAGAGCTCATAAATTCAATTGGTAGTTATGTAAATGCTCCAGCCATTACTCTCAATTATAGCAGTTTTCGCGTCGTCAATAGCAACAGGCTTTCGATAGACGGTATCATAAAGTATGAAGAAATTATCACACCATTAGTAATAGAGTCGAAACATTTTAGTCACCCTGACACCATGATTGATTACTTCAAAGACTTTTGTCGAATTATAAGTCGTTATTCAACGGAATCAATAAATTCAGACTTATGTCACTATGCAGTCTGCGGGGCTGCAATTGAGTATTTAGAACCTTTGGTTGACACACTACAAATTACAAGTTACGAGAAACGACAATTTATCAATCAGTTGAAATTAGCCAGTGGTTGGAATTCACATTTCCAATACTTGGAGGGGAATCAAACTGCAGTAATATTCAATATTGGTGAAGTAAATCTTCGCAATTATCGGGAATATATATTTGGATGCATTGCTACCTTTTTGAAGACATCGACTGAACGTGATTTTTTTGTTCTCTATATAGGTATTAACGCATCACCTGATGTATTAGTGCTTGTTAACGACTTCATATTACAGTACACTTATTTGATAAGGATAGAGTTAGTGGCAATCGCAAATACTAAAACCAGTGCTTGGAATCATCTAATTGATGTTGCATCTCGGGATAATCAATATTTCATTCTCATAAATGGATATAGCACATTGGTCATGAGCGTCACGTCTATCACAGATATATTGGCGAAAAATCCGGTGTTAACTAATTTTGGTGTGGTGTATATACCCATCAGTAAGTACAGCATGAGCCTGTATAAGAACAAATACTTTCCGCCGATTGTTTGCTTCCACAGAAAACACTTGCAGATATTTAAAGCCGCATTTCCCTCAAGTTTTGACGATTATTCTGATTACTCATTTTCTTGGATATTGGATGTTTACTCTGTTTTTAACTCATCTTTGATGATTAATGCGAAGGTAAATACGAAATCATTGAGTGGATTGTCAGCGGAAAAGGAGTATGATTTAAGCTCCGAGTTTTTACGTTCTTATATCGACTCAGTTACGAGTGCACAACGTAAAGTTATTAAGTTATTTCAGATTACCAAAAACGATATTGCTATAACGAATTATCTATCGATCCAGTTTTACTGTGATATGTGGGATAATTGTTTGCACTATTACACGCATTCTGGGGTGGATAACTACTTAGGGTTCATTTTTCGATCAATGGATACGTACATAAGGTATTCATACGATGAATACGCTCTAAGCCAACCGTTACTCTGGCACTATATTAAAAAAAGCAAAAAACCTGTATTACGGCTAGGTGCTGGCGATAGTAATAGTGCAATTATTCTTCACGCATACACCAAGAGGCATAACATTGAGTTAGTAACGTTTGATGATGATGTCAGTAACTTATCGCCACAATTGTCAATTGACCCTCGTTTTCACAAAATGGTATTACTTGAGAAATGTGATGGTGCTAAAAACTGCTGGTCGCAGTTATTGAGTAAGGTGGAAACTATTGATTGGGGTCTAGTGATTGTCAATCGCAAAGTAGTGATAGATGGCTTGAGCGAGGGATACACCGATTTTACTTCTGCTGATTATATAATTATTGACGGGAACCATTATCCAGGAATGAATAATTCTTCGTTACCCGGTAACTGTGAATATCATGTATATAATGGCCCCTTTTCTCACAAAAGTTATCTAGTGCCTATCGTGTGTAGCAAACGATACAGTAATTTCACTCATCCCAGAAATGGTGAATTGGAAAATGATTTTATGAATTACATCAACTACTTAATTGATTTTTAATTGTAATGGTCAAATTTGTAACGGTTTGTAAATATTAGAAAAACCATTTTGTTGTTTCTGTAACTTTAGTTACTTAAGATTATAAATTGAAAAATAATTTTCAGTTACGTACAAAGTCGACAAAAAAATACACATTTTTATGCGTTAGATAAGATTCACAATTCCATTAAAGTTCGTTAAATGATTCACACTCTACCTTATGTAATGTTTGCAATATGGATCGTTGGACTGACGTCATATTAGTGTCAAAGCGACAGTTCTCACGATTAAGTCGCGGACGAAGCGAATAAAACTTTTGCGTATTCTTTGAATGGATATGTAATGTATTAACCTTAATGACCTCGCCTTTGTACAAGGCTACTGGATATAATCGACTTTCTTCATCTTCTAAGAACTGAAATTCCATGTCATGGGGATTGAGCATACTTTGTAGATTGATAAATCCAGGTAATCCAAGACGCGGATCAATTTCAATTCCTAATCCTGACAAATTTAAATGACCAGAGGCGAAATATTGATCATCAAATGGATACGGATTAGTGGAAGGAATCCCGTCTAAATATTGGCCTATTGCCTCATCGTCAAATATAGATAGAACTTCATAATGCTGCGAAAAATTAAAGTTTCTGCTATTCACATATTCGATAACTTTAGAAAACACTGGAACATATTTATGAACTGATTGTGTATAGCTTGGTGGTATCGTAGGTATTAAATCAACTATAACATTTTCATTATCTTGGAACAATTTTGTGGCCAACAATTCCATATCGACTTTATAAAAATTATTCAAATCTGAGCAAATGTAAGTGGTTAACGATTTGATTGCTTCGGCATTTTTAATATACACAATACCAGGTACAACTACCGAATCAATGAAGTAAGTCGTGGCCATGCGGGGATATTTAGATGAAAAATGTGGCACCAATTTACTCAAGTCAGTATATAGCATAACATCATTTTCTAGATGGAATACGTTCGAAAGTCCGATCATATGAATAAAGTCGTCCAAATAAAAAAATCTTTCCAAAGTTTTGTAGAAGAATAGTTGACTACCATAACCCTTTTCATCCAAACTATTGTAATGCAATCTGCCCGCAAACTCATGAATATATATATGTTCCTTAGAAAAATATAAATCTTCAAAAAAAACAAAAATAACTATCAGCGGATTGTATATTTCTAATATTTCATCATTAAATGCGTGTTTATTCAAAATTATATAGATATCGACTGATTCAACTGGATTAAACAATCGTGCTTGCATCACGGTATAATTCATATGTGAGGGAAGTTCATCTCCAATATGCACAAATACAATAGAAGGTCTATGATAATTTAAAGAATCAATATCGGAACTTCCACAAGACATAGAAGAATCGCAAGTTTTGCTTGATTCCAATGATGTAATATACTCTTCAGATGTTATCCACGAAGAGACAAATCCCAAGAGAAATAACAAGGCAATAAATACATGGTTAGAAAATAAATTCATTGCAGGTGTTACAAGGTTAGCGACTGGAACAAGAATGAATGCACCAATCTATTATGAAAGGGATCTGAAAGGACGATTTTAGTTCAGAAGTAATTGAGTAAACCCATGGGGCTACCTATAATGAAGTAGATGTTTTGAATTTAAGCAGATACCATCATATAAAGGATCACTGTGAATTGAGTGACAGACTGCGAGTGATTGAGAGACTCGTAAATGTGAGACACATTGTCTGACACAGGGTGAGACTTCCAACTTACAAGGTGTCTCTCGGAGACGAAGACCGGGCCGCGGCCCGCCAAAGTTGTCTATCAAATACTCTCAAAGACAGAAACGACAGAAACAATTGCATAAAATGTCTGACCTCGCGATGTTGGAAGGCAAATCTCGATATGAATACCCTATATTTGCTTAAAAGAATATTTAACACAGCAGTATGTACTTAAATTTATCTCAATTATAAAAACTATTACAAAAAATATCAACAAATAAGTTTTATTGAACGAGATTCAAAAATTATATTTACAAGTATTTACGAAAATATAATTTTTGCGCAGCATATTTTTGACGCTATTCAATATTTGCCTTTTTATTCTAAAATTTACTATCCAACACAAAGAGCATCAAATAAGAAATGGTACGGATATATACTTATTCGTGATTGGAGTTTGGAGTGAAGTTATTTTTAATTCATAAACCATATTACCGAGTCTCATCCAAATATTCCCATTTTAGGGTTCTGGAACGACACGAACCATATTTGAAAAAGCATTTAATAACTGAGGTAAGTCGCTTTGAAGCATTTCAATTATAATAATATCTTGCATTATTTTCCAATTTACTAATTAAAACTTGAAAGTCGTCTTGGTCCATTGTATTACTGCATACTAATGTGGGTGGACCAGTTGAACCAACGAAATAGTCAAAAGGTGGATAAAACAATTTGTAATTTTTAACAACACCATTTAAGTCGCATTCTATTTTTACTTTACCATCCTTGGTTTCACTACTAATGACATTTCCAATTAGATTATTCATTGGAAAGTAATCAAAGTCGTGCATTATAATTATCTTCGCTTTATCTAAAAAATAATAAAAATTAAGAGTCCTTGACGACCAAGGAGACGAATCAATAAAAACAATTTCAAAGTCATCTAACTGCATTGACTTGATAAAATCTACCCATATATTTCCTGTTTGTATTGTATCATCATTACCCGCATCTATGTGATATAGCTTATGCATATCATCCGATAAATGAGAATACTTGTTAAACCATGTCAAATCCGATTCGAGCGAAACTAACTTCCTATTAGTATTTTTAATCATTTCTCTTATCATAAGAGTACTTCCTTCTCCGCAACCTAGTTCTAGTATATTACCAGTCGTATTCTTTAATATTTCCATGAAAAATGGTTGATGAGTAAAATATGGGTGATTTTTGTAGCTGTATTTTACATTTGCTTCTTTTATGACACTTTTAATATATGAATTTTGTGCCGATAGTACACTATTAATAAGATTCGATTGTAACTCATCCTTATAGCCATAATTTCTAGTTACTTCTATTTTTTGTATAAATACTTGTGACTGCTGTTCTCCTAATACACGTATTCTATCTCGATATCCGGAAATAAATGCATCAATGCCTCTTTGTGTTAAATCAGGACCATGCCAACCATAGTCGTCAAATATCATTATACCATTATATTTTAGTTTTCTAAAACTCAATACTGCATCTTCTAGTACATATTCTGGTTCATGATTTCCATCAATATAAATAATATCAAAAAAAAAGTCTTGAAACTTTGATATTTCAATATTAGAAAATCCCCGGTTAATAATTATTTTATCTTTTACTCCAGCATTTTCTACGTTATAAACAAATGAGTCATAAACCGATGATATATGATTGTTGTATTCAGTATAATCGTCATAATCTTCCCAAGGATCAATGCAATATAGTTTACTGTGATGATGTAATCCGTAAGTTTTAGCAACCGATAAAATATTAGCTCCATATAAGACTCCTATTTCTAAATAATTAATGGCTTTATGTTTGTAATCACCGACGTTTACATGATTAAACCAATTATTAGCTAAACGATAGTGAATTCCAATAAAGTTGGTATTAATAATTTCTGGTATAATTTCAGCAGTTAAATATTGCGATGACTCCGATCCCATTAACTCACCGGCAGTAATGCTATTCAAATAAGAGTCATCGGTTGACTCAATGTTTGAAACTGTCGATGGCTCAAGAACACTATTTTTACAGTGAATTCCAGCAATAATCTTTTCCATGTTATCTATAATATCATCCAGTCTATACGCATAATAATTGTTAGCGATCACAAAATTCTTCTAAATAATAACGAGATTATTACCTGTCGCTACCATTAGCAGCTGAGGAAGACAGCAATGAGTAAATAAAAATTAAAACTAAACTTATCATTCGTTTATAGTTTATTAATGCGCAGGAATCCCATATAATTTGGTATCAGTACGAATACATATGTGCAGTGTACATCTTTTAAAAACTATCAGAGAAAAAGTTGAAATTACCGACAGACCATGTGTTATTTCTAAACATGTTCAACAAAAAATGTGCTGTCCCATAATTTACTTACCTTGGTACAAACCAAAAACCGGTCCTAAAATTTAGTTGTTAAGATTTTGAAAATGGTGTAATTTGAACTTAAATGTTATTCAAATTCGCGACACTCAACTGCAGGCTTAATAGGTTTCAGCTGCAAGAGAGAACTGTAGGCGGCTTAAGTCCACACCCCGGGGAGGAACCAAAAAAAAACGATTCAGAAGACCCCGGACCGGTACAGTATGGACATACACGTATAATATATTATATATATTGCTACAAAGTAAATGTTGAGAAGCATTGTAATTGTTGGATGTAAGAATTAATTTGTTTTTTGATTAATGCTACACAGAAAATCCAAGAGTGCCAAGAGTGAAATGATGGAATATTCTTAATTAAATTCACCTCGTACTAGATTCCAATATCTGGACCCACACAGATTGGTTTAACTTATTCAATAACCGATCAAAATAGCTAATTAACAAAGCATATATCATTTTTTCGTCATTTACGTTATTTATCGCCGCGCGATGCCAGAAAAAACAGTTGTAACCTTCTTACCAAAATACAGATGGACATTTCCTAATAAATTATGGAGTGGTACGACTCCTTGCACATTATACGAACCCAGATTGTAATTATATTATTTTATGGTTGCGAAAATATCATTTGCGGTGCGATGTTGATACTAATTATTCTCATTGTTAATTTCCGTTTATTTTGTTGTTGCCATTTTCTTCAATTTTTGTAAGTATTCGATGGTTGGCTTTAAAACATTTCTATTGATTAAAAATGGATGTATGCTACATATTAAAAGAAAGTGATTAAATAGTAATAACTGTAAGCTTCATAATGTTATCTTACCTATTATATTTGATGTGATTAATGGTAATCATTTCAGTTATATCTTCACTTATTCTTTTTAAGTAATTAACACCGAGTATGATTTCGCTGCGAGTATAATCATTATTTATAGGACATTTTTCATGGGTAATTCCTTTAGAAACAATCATGTAACTATTTTGAGTATCTTGTAACCAATGCATAAGGGTTACATAGTCATGAGATTGAAGTGCAATTGGTATTTTACTTCGATTATAAACAATCTTCTTATTTTTACCAATTATTTCAATATCATTTCTACCCAAAGAATAACTATTTACTAATTTTACATTTTCGGAATTAAGTAATAACGATAACATATTTTCGATTGATGTTTTAATTATAACTTTTGATTTTACTACGGGATATCTATCAGCATCTTTATCATCAGAAATTATAAATTTATTTTTTAACTTCCAAACAATTATTCCATCATTATCATCTTTTCCTAAATAGTCATATGAAGATGTTGGATACTCTAAATATGTTTTACAACTTCGTATTAATTTTTCGAGATTATTTTCATATTTAATTTTTTTCAGAGAATTCTTTATATTTGATGTATGATGATAATGTGAAATAAATTGCTGGAATATTGAATGATCTTCAATAAATTTAAGCAATTTAATTATGAAGCTAGTATTATTATTCGTTGACACTTTTACTTTATCACCAGTTCTAGAAACATCAACTAAATATAATGAAGAAGATGATCCATGCAATGCTTGAACAAAGTATCCAGCGAATATTGCCACCAAAAATAAATAATGTGGAATGGTATGCATTTTCTATAGAGGATCTGGTTTTACCACGACCGTTGGAGCAACAACGAGCCAGAATCTTTGCAAAAGTCTTTGGTTGCCAAAAGATTTTCTTTCTTTGGATCTGACAGGTGTGGAAAAGTATTTGCACTTCTTTTAAAGTTTTAAAAGAAGTACTTTAAAATTTCAAAACTAATAAAAGAATATATTGATTCTAATTTATAATACAAAACTTGTACAATATGTAGCAGATAATAATTTATTGTTCATCAGACAGTGATCATTTACTTTATCACTATTGCTATTGCAACTAATCTGAGAATCAAACACATTTATAAGATTAGAATCTTGAGTATACATTTCACGAGGATAAATTTCAGAATAATGATCTACACCTGATTGATGTATAATATACGCTCTTAATACTGGAGATGAATCTTTCACTTCTATTTCCTCAATTCCATCATTTTTATATTTTTCATTTATTGGATGGCTAAGTAACCACATTTCACCTTCATATTTTCCACATGTAGGTTTGATTGGATTTAATTGAGCAAGATACGACGCCATTGCCCACCACATGTTTCCTGAATATATTCTAGTCTTTTCATAAGATAAATAATTAGTACCAACAGTGTCAAACTCTCCACTTTTTAATAGATAGTTAATCTTCTCATGCTGCTCAATATTCCAATACATCAAATAATGACGCCAGTCATGAACTTGTTGATAATCCATGCTATAACTTACACCTTTCGTATGCAAATATAAAAATTGCGTGTCTTGCGTATTACCAACTCCACTACTAGCCAAATTTAAAGATTTTAGTTTCTTTGATAATCCTGATATATGCCGTAATGTTGGAATTTCAAAACGTGTCATATCATCTGATCGATGTATAATAGATAATTTTGGATATATATTTTCTAATTCAAGATTATGTAACGATTTTCCATAGTTTAGTACCCATATTTTATCTAATTTTGATATTAATTTACTACTTACTATCATATCTAGAATCTCCACTAGTACATCATTATTTGTATCAAAAGTACAACTATGTATAAAACATACACGCCCTTGATATACATTACTCTTGTTATATTCTTCCATAAATTGATAATATATAATGTCATTCACCTTTTCTTCTAATTTATAATCAAAGGTATCATCATTATCGCCCGAGACATTAACATTACCCAGGGCTAGCATGTTGCGAAAATTATTAATCCTTTCAGAATCATATGCTTCACCATGTCTTGTTAACTTGGCATTAGGTAGGTAATCATGGGAAATATATTCTTCAATTAGGTTATATTGTTTTAATCTTCTTATATCTTTTAATGCCTCATCAAATATGTGTAATGCTGCTGATGATGGTAAATTATATGTATTACAATATATGACTACAAATTGTTCTAATGGCAACATCTTTCGTAAGTCATGCTGAAATGCCATTCTTTGAAAGTCACTATTTACATAATGATTAGGTTGTAAAATATAATATAATGATATTTTATTCAGCACCTTGCCCTGTAATTCTTTAAATTGCACTATATCTTCGTCAGTTAGTGTATAAATTTCATCCTCTTTTTGTTTATAATGGATAAAATTTTCAACATCACTGACATATTCACGCAACATCTTTACTACTGATTCAAATATAACATGACAATCATCATTACTAAATTTATTCAAATCACAAAACTGTCCAATTGAACCAAAATAATTTGTATCGCTCGATTCCGTAATCTCATATTCAAAGTAAATTGTTGCAGTACTCTGTGTTGCTAAATCTTGAACGTATACGGGAATTTGTAATCTACCAAATATTGCACAATGTGAAAGACGGAAAAACAGATAAAAAAATAGTAATACATACATCGCCACTAGTATTCACAATAATCAGTAAAATCTACAAATGCTATACTAAGCGACCATAGATTAAACGTCGTATTTTCAATTTAAATGTTTTTATTAAATTTTTTTTAAAGTCTTTGTCTTTTTATTAAAGTTTTTAAAATCTTAAATTATTAAAATTATTAAAATTATTAAATTAAAAAACATATTTTTAAAGGCCTAATCCCTAAAGAATATTAGATCAAAAGAAATTCAAAATCTGCAAAAGCCAGAGCAATATTTTAGGGTTTGAGTTGTAGAAGAGCATTTTCTCTAGCAATCACATCTCTAAGATTACCTTTTGAATTTTAGAGCTAGCTTTCTTTATGGTATTTAATTCCACACCCTTATTCCGGTACGATTCGCAAAATACCGAGTGTGCCGACTCGCACTGCCGAGACTGGTCACCAAGTTGACTTTGACAGTGTTTCACGGTGACTCTAACTCTCACTCTCACTGACTATCTCAATCTGACTGTAAGTGCAATAGAGAAAAAGCTTGAGACTAAGCCGAATATTCTGACGTACTTACTCGTCACAAGTTTCTATAGTATCTTTTAATTTCAAAATAAATCATATTAATGGTAATAAAAGCAATATTTTTATTCTTTCTATTACCATTAATTCGATGTTTAAGTTCTAAATTAATTGACCGTATCGGCATCTTTAGTTGTAATAATCCTAATTATAAATCTACATGGCACATTATATCTGATTATAATGTAACGAGACTTATATCATTAGGAGATATAATGTATGCAGATCAGATTCCTGGTGAAAGTTGGCATGATATTAATCGGATATCGCCAAAAGTAATTCAGCAAGAATATGATAAAATAAATGCAAACAAAGATTACATAAATTTAATAAGTTCAGTGAAATCTATAGATTATATATATGATGATCATGATCTGGGTATTAATGACGGTGATGGCAATTTTAAATATCTTAAAGAAACACAGGAATTATTTAGACAATTTACCAATAATAATGATAATTATATTTCAGGTGGTATATACAATGCCAGAACTGTAAAAGTTTCAGATAATTTTACTTATAAAATTATTTTAATGGATACTAGATCATTTAAAATGAAAAGTAATGAAGAATTACTTGGAATTGAGCAATGGAATTGGTTAATTGAACAAATGAGCGATGAGAATGTTGATTTAATTTTACTTGGATCATCTATACAAATATTACCAACAGAAAAATTTATTGAAGAATCATGGAATGAATATCCAAAGGGTAGAGAAAGATTATTAAAATTAATTGGACAATCATTAAGCAAACGAAAAATTATATTATTAAGTGGTGATATTCATAGCGGGGAAATTTTACAATCAATTTATTATGATAAAAATTATAATTACCGACTATATGAATTAACAAGTAGTGGCTTAACGCATTCATTTACTAAACATACCGCGTATTTAAATAATGAGAAACAATTGCATGAAAGTGCAGAATATTCAAAAAATATGCCTGGTATCAAATTATTCAATAAATCAATATTTGCAGATATTGTTTTATTTTTATATTCATTTGGAATGCCTCAATATTATCGTGAAAGTAATAATGATCAATTTAATGGACCTAATTTTGGTTATATTGATATTATTTCAGAGGATAATACTTTTAAAGTTATTTTTAATTTAGTTGATCTAGGAAACAATCAAATAATTAATACAAAATATTTAGAATTAGATCCAATTACAATGGATACAATTTATAAGGATTCATATTTTTCACCATTTTATGGTTTTGTCCCAATTTGGCATAAAATACCAAGTTTAATATATTATTCGTTGATATCTCTCGTTTTTATTATATTTCCAATTTTATTAATATTATGGTTACTTGTCGCGTCATTGTACTATATATTTTTTGGATATGAGATTGCACGAAGGGAAAGAATAGAATCGAATCAAAAAAATAAATAATTATTTATATGCTATTACCCTTCAACGTAGCAACGAACACAATGTATACCGTTGTATTATTAATGTAATTACTCTTGATACTCCTTCTTTTACCCCTACTGGTCCCGGACCCGGTCCAATACGAAAAAATCCAATTTTTGTCATTGTACAATCGTCGTACCCACCACGGAATCCGTTACCAAGAAACAAATTGATTCATCGAATCTTTGCATACCATAAGATTATAAAATGTCAAAAGTACCAAACAGTGACGTGCGTGATACCGAATTAACAAATTCAAAGGTAGCAGATAACAAAATTCCTGCGAGCACAAGTTCTGCTAGAAAATCCAAGAAATCGCCTCAAATGTTGACGGCTGTGCAATTAAGTGATTTATTTAGAAGATTAGACTCTGATGCATCTGGTGAACTCGATATGGATGAATTTTTAAAAATTACCAACAAATTAAAAATAAGTGACAATGAAGATTTTATAGTTGATGTTTTTCGTTCTGTTGATACAAATAATTCAGGCAAATTAAATATGAATGAATTTATTGCTGCTTATCAAAAGGTGTATACAGGAATGGTTAAAAATAAGTCAAAAAATGTAAGTAATTCTACTTATGTCAAAATTAAAGATTATATTACTGCTCTACGTTATGGCCATGATGAGAATGGTTCATATATTTTTGATATATATCGTGGTGACTTTGATAGCATTAATGAAGTTTTAACATTTTACAATTTAGATGAAAAGTTGAACTTTGCAGATCATTTTACTCATAATCATGTCAAAGAAAGTGGCGAATCTTTAACATTATCTGCTTTAAATGACTTAATTATTGCAGATAGTAAAAAAAATTCTAATAGTTCCGGTAAATCAAGTATAAATTGGTGGGTAGATATTGCTATGGATGGTGTTAGTAGAAGTAAAATGGATAATTATATTACTGTTTTTGGTTTACCAAATGATACTTACTTTCGTTCACGATATGCCGCATTTGGAAAACCTTTACCTCAAGAAGGAAAAAGTCGTTTATTTGCTGGTAAAGGAACAAATTCAACTGGTAGTAGCATTTCATCTATTTCACTTTTCGTGCAATCTATGTGGATAAAAAATCGACCTGTCGTTCATCATCTTCCTGAAAAAATTGTCAAATGGGGAAATAAATACTTTCCACCTGTTTTAAATTATTATAACGATAAACTTGCATTTTTCGCCGCATCATTATTGTCAGAAAGTTCATCAATTGCAGCAAAATTGGATAAAGCCGATGCTGTTGAAGTTGCAGTTAGTATTGCAGGTCGTTTACATGACGATGAAAATTTTTGTGGAAATGCTTCAGAAGATTTTAAATCTGGTTCGGTTATCCCTCGAGAGCAATTAAAACGCCGAACAGATTTGCCACAATGGTTACACACATTGCATCATGTCCGAAACAATCCTGCTACTATTGAAGTGGATACATTAGGTATAAATCTTATTAGCACTGGACATGGTTGTAATTGTGTTATAACTGTTCGTGAAATTGATCCTGAACATTTAAATGATCGAAACATAAGTGTCAAATCAAGAACAGGAGTATTAGGGAGAATTCTAGACTCTATTCGCTTAAAAATTTTTGAAGTTATGTGTCATAAAGGCTCCGCTGTAGTTTGTGGTGAATTAGATGACTGTCCTGCTGCATTAGTGACTACAATTATATCATTAGTTCATGCTTTTTCGATGGACACAATTTCATCTCTTGATTATTGGTTAAATCTAATTGATAGTGAAGTTTCTACCATTGCTGTATCAAAGCATCCTGCCCACAAGAAAATGTGTGATCAAACATTACAAAATATTTTAGACTATGTCAATCCGTCATTTGATATATTTAATTCATTTTACGAAGCATCGTGCCGAGAAAAGGTGTCCAATCCAGAAACTGTTTATATTCATGAATCTAATGTTTCATTACCTGATGGTATCGAAAAATTGGATGTGACATATGACGTTATAAGACCATTTCTTGCAAATGATCCATCACAATATCTTGGGACTATAATTGAAGGTAATGATGGAATCGAAATAAAAGGATTTAAATATTGGAAAGAGCAAATGGAAGCATTGAAAGCAACTAGTAATACAGTTGGTGAAAATATTGCATATTCATTAGATGAAAAACGTAACTTTTACTCATTTTTACTCACGGTTGCAACAATATATTTGGCACCATTGTCTATATTAACTGGTTATTTTGGCATGAATTTCGATAATATGCACGAATTATCAGCTCCGTATGTTGGACCATTGAAAGGAGTTCAATTATTATGGGTGGTTTTGGGAATATCTTATGCTGTATTTCTCGCATTATCGATTCATTGGAGAGTATTATATTCTGCAACTTAAATTTTAGATATTTGATTATTTTAGACGACTTAAATACATAATAAAACAGAAATTACTTTTACTATTCAAAATTTTTATCTTTAAATTGATTCAAAAATGTGTGTGGATTATCTGTTGTTGATTCTATCGTTTGGACATCATATAACTTATGATTGGAAACAATATTGACATTACTAGCATTAATCCCCCATTTATTATAAATTTCATAAATAGGATTGTCACCAAAATATCTATCTTTATAATCAATCCAATGCAATTTATTCAATAATTTCACTTTAGTATTCTGACAAGCCAAATAATCATAACCTGTTAACTGTGACATCATAATACAATCATCATGCCAACAAAAGTCTAATATACTCTTTGTTGTAGCTAACATATCACTGAAATTACTGATTGCGAACCTCCCAGGTTTATATTGATTTATATTGACACTATGCCTATAATCTTTTTTTCCTTCTTGAGTATTGAAACGATAACTACTGATGTTTTTTATAGCTTCAATAACTGTTTCATTATGCAGTATACTTATACCAAGTTTTGCTGCAATCTTATTCATAACAAAAAGATTATCTGATTGCAATTGTTCACTTGCAATAACCAAAGTAACATTTGGTGGAATATATTTCCATAAACCAAGTATATATTCAGTATAATATATTCTAGCGTTATCACATGGATGCTTATTCCATAATGGACTATCTATATATACTTTTGTCTTATTATAATCTCCATTTATTATTTCATGGAATATTTCCGGTGTACGATTATGAACACCTAATATAGTAAACTTTTCATAATTACAAGTAGTACCATCATAATGCCAATTACACCAATAATTATAAGCAGACCATAGCATATCTTTATAATCTCTTGTTAAAACAATATAAGTAGTTTTTGGATGCCTTAATATTTCACGTATAATAAGATTTTTAGTTGAATCAATACATCCATCTATTATTATAGAGTTATAATTTATTTTATCAATAGAGGGTAATGATAAAAAAAATTTCCAATGAGGTCTACGACGAGTATAAGGACAATTTTCTTTCTCATGAAGTACAACACTATTTGGTAACGTGGTTAATAATTCATACATTGCAGTTGTACCACATTTAGGTACACCAGTAACAATTAGTGACGGATAACAAAACCGATAGAATCTATTTATATCATCAATTCCAGGACAACTATTTCCTCTGCATTCAACTTCATAGCATGTACTAAATTTATTGATGTTATCCAATTTCCTAATGATCAATGATTGCCGTTTCATTATACCTTTCATACCTTGAACCTCCCAATACGGTAATATTGTAAAATTATAAAAGTATGATGGAATAATGCTAAATGGTGATGCTGTAAGTATAGTATCTGGCGAATCACTAAGATTTTCATCATTTGCTAAAGTATTTATAATTAAGTAAGCTATCACTATTATAAAAAATAACATTTTGCAAACAAATTATAATAAAATCCTATCTGTAATCTATATAATTATTAGTGCTATAAGTATTAATAATACATTGGGTAATCAAATCTAGTAAAGTAAGATCAACACAAAACTTCACTGCAAAATTTAACAACAATACAATGCATCGGGAGTTGCACAACTTACCGTAGGTCCGGTAAAAGCATAACCAAATGTCAAAAAAAAGGGAAATATTCCATTATGGAACCCAGGGATTAATGTCAAGATATTATTTATGTTTCACATAGATAGATTATAAGGTTTAGTTTGATTGTAATAGAGTAGACTGTTTAAAATTCACACTTATAATTACGCTATAATTGAATTACTACATTCAAATTGTTTACAATTAAATCTGTCGCACCGATTCATTTCTCATATATCACTAATTTAAATTGATTCAATACGACACATTGTGCATCATGTAATAATTAATACAGCGTATCGTTACAGTAGGTACGATGCGGTACCGGTATGAAATATTCGTTGGGATTCCCAACTAGGGAATCTGGTCCAGATATCTGGAATCAATCTAGTCCTAGTAATTTTGTCTCATACACCATTTAAAAAATTCGCGCTATAATCTACAAATGAGTGACTCAGATTCAATCGAAGAAATGTCAGTATTTGAATTAAAAATTGATGATGAGATTTCATTTCATCCTCGTAATTCTTCGGGTGCTAGAAGAAAATCATTAGCACCTATTGATTTGAACACATCAGATATAAACTTGTCGAATCAAAGCACTCCTATAAAATCACCGTTAATAAAAGTAAGTAATAGCAGCTGCAAAATGCCAATTCATAATAATTCACCTACAAAATGTGGTATTGGAGGATGCATCGTAAATGATGAGAATGTTTTAATTGATGGTAGGAATAGTCCATTATTAATGCCAATTAATAATTCCGATGAAAGTCAGCCAAGAAATAATAATAACAGCCCATTATTATTATCAATAAGCAGCGATAAAGCAATTTTATTTTCTGAAGAATTAAATACCGAGATGAGACAATCGAGTCCACTATTAATGTCTGTTGAAACTGCAAATAATTACGATGAAACTTCAATTACCACCACAGAAAATAATGGAATTTTATCAACTTTTAATAAAGACAAGTCTGCACCAAGGAATCGTCGCGTATCACTTGACTTATGTATGATTGACCAGTATGATGAATCATTACATTTACCAAAATATTCAGAAGCAGAATTTCAGAGTGAAATAGATAAACAAATAAATATGTTAATGAAAGATAAAGAAACGGAGCACAGAAGTTTACTATTGAACTTACAAAAAGAGCTAGAAAAGAAAGATAAAGATATATCCTATTACAGTAAACTTAGTGAAGAAAATAATAACGAATTAATACTTCAACGTGCTCAAACCAAAGCAGTGTCGCATCGATTACAAACGATTGAAAGCGAGCTTAAAATGTTACAAAAAAGTAGTCAAGAAACTCTTATATCGGAGAAAGCTAAATTAGCAGAAAAATTAAAAGCAGAAGCAGAAACTTTAAGAATATCAGAAAATAATATTTCAAATAGTAAAATATTAGCATTAGAGGAAACACTAACTGATTTAAGATCAAAATATGAACAAGATTCATTATTTTTTCAGCAAAAAGAAAAAGAATTCAAAGAAGAATTAGTTAATGCAGTTAACGAGGCTAAGGCGCATGTATATACTAAAGCAAAAGCACAATTTGATCAGGGAAATAAAGAATATTTAAAAGTTAAGCAACAGTTAAAGGATGTACTTGCCGAAAATAAAGTTAAAAGTAATGATTTAGATAATATTAAAGTTGAATTACGAGATATAAAATACGCCCATGATAAGTATCAGATGTCATTTGAATCAGAACAAAGTAAGACTAAAGAGTTAATTACATTATTGGTATCTTTATGTAAAACAATGAATATAGTTACTGATGGATGTATTGATTACAATAATATGGAATATTTTTCCAATTTATGCAACAAAGCAGAAGAAAGTATCACACATAATCATAAACTAATGAATGATACAATTAATTCAATAAAATTACTTGAACAAGATATTAGGTCAATGTCAACACAAAATGATGATTCCAAAATTAGAATTAACGAATTAGAAGCTGAATTAAAGTCAATGACTGTTAGGTATCAGCTAATTAAAAATGAATTGATTGAAACCCAAAAAGAACGTGATTGTCAAATGGATGTCACAGCCAAATTAACTACAGCTGCAGCATTAGCAGAAGAACAAGTTGAAAAAATATCCAACGAATTAAACGATGCAAATAACCGTAGTAATAATTTAAGAAAAATGAATGAAGAATTATTGCAAATGTTAGAAACCTCAATGTTAAATAAATAAATTAATATACAATTAAATTAGTTTATTTACTTTCCACTTCATCTGTTGTTTCCGGAACCAGGAATCAAAACTAGGAACCAAAAGTGTTAGGACCTCCTTACCTACCTACTACTAGAGTGGACTTAGGACTCACACTCGTGTGAATCGACAGTGCCAGTCACCTCGGCTCTCACAACCTTAGTCCCCACAATCCGAAATGGATAATTTGGGTAGTGATGATGAGGAAGAATATTATTGCCCTTTGTGCATCGAAGAATTTGATTTGTCTGATAGACATTTTTGGCCATGCAAATGTGGTTATAAGGTGACAATTTTTGTTTTTATTCCAATTATTATTCTTATATCCCATTATTCCTTATGTATACTTTAAGATATGCATGTGGTGTTGGCATCACATAAAAGAAAATTTAAATGGGTTATGTCCAGCGTGTCGCACACTCTATAATTCTGATCCATATGCATTTTCTGCGGTGGATAGTGTTGAAATTGTAAAACAAAATCGCGAAAGACGTCGCAAAGAAAAGATAGACAAGGCATTGGAGACGAAGTCCGTCACTGCAAGAAGTGATTCATTACCAAAAGATATTCAAAATAATGAAAAGCGTTCTCTTTACAATCACAGGGTTATTCAACGCAATCTCGTATATATCACTGGAATTCCTCTACATTTAGGAACCGAAGAAATTTTAATGAAAC
>JACCDO011358308.1_pt1 | contig 23700 bp, 18 predicted proteins | sample 7446101 | NCBI WGS metagenome assembly JACCDO01 (sample SAMN15323440, study PRJNA562643) | freshwater metagenome | isolation source: river surface water | place: USA:Blue River Watershed | collected 2017-08-16
GGTACTGTCATATATTTTATCACCACCATAAAAAGTAGCAACAACGTCTTTTAAATAAATTTCAGACATTATTGATGTTGTTGTTACATAATAATTGGTCCAATTAATTCCTTGAATTATAATATTAGAAATGTCAATTAGTTGATATCCAACATTAGGATCTTTAAATCGAGGAATATAAGTACTAATTGTTATATATTCTCCTACTACTTGACCACTTAATGACCATTCCATAGGACCAGTATAATTAGTTGAATCATATATTTTTTGTCCACCAGTAAAACTTGCAACTAGTAACTTTTGATATATTTCTCTTAATATAGGTGGAACTGGTTTAATTGAATAGTTATATATAGTTGGTCCATCTAAAATAATATCAGATATATCTATTAAGACTAATCCAACATTAGGATCTTTAAAAGTTCCAATAAAGCTAGAAATAGTTATAGTTTCACCAACTATAATTCCACTAATGGTTCCATAAATATCATTACCAGCATTTCTATAAGAATCATATATTTTGTTACCATCATAAAAAGTTAATGTTAATTCTTTTAAATAAATATTTGCATATATTGAATTAACAGGATTAATTAAATAGTTTGTTGAATCTATACCAGTTATTGTAACATTTGAAATATCAATTCTATTAATACCAACATTAGGATCATTAAAAAAAGAATTATATGATGATAATGAAACTATGTCATTAGTAAAAATACCAGAAATTGTATATGTCATTGCACCAGTAAAATTAGTCGAGTCATATATTTTTGATCCTCCAAAAAATGTAAATGTCAAATAAAAAGGATAAATAACAGAATATAATGGAGCTATTGGAGCAATAATATATGCATAAGGATTTTTACTTTTAAGAACAATATTACTAATATCAATATATCTATTACCAACATTTTTAGTTCTAAAATATGCAACATAACTACTAAGTGAAACTTCTGGTTCATAACTTAAATCACCATTAATAACATATGTAATTGGACCAGGAATAATATTACTGTTATATGTTTTTTCACCACCGTAAAATACAATTTCGATATTATTTTGAAAAATTAAACCATAAATTGGATTAACAGGATAAGCAATATAATTGTTTGATTGATCACCAACTAAATAAATAGATGATATATCAATTAATTGTAATCCTGGGGAAAAATTTCTAAATGTAGCTTGTGATGTTAAATAAGTTACAACATCATTTGTTATAACACCACTAAGTGTACCAATTAATCCATAAACAACAGGTGTTGTATCATATGCTTTTTCAGTATAATTAAAATATGTATCAATAGGTTTTTTTAATATTAATCCAGTTATTGGACTAATTGGTGGAATATAATAGTTAGCTAAAGTAAAACCAGATAATGTTAAATTAGAAATATCAATTAATTGATAACCTGCATTATGATTTTTAAATACAACATCATAACTAATTATTTGAATATATTCTCCATTAAATATTCCACTTAATCCAATAATAATATTAGACATTAAATTTGTATTATCAATAGTTGTTGTTCCATCATATGTTTTAACATATAACTGTGTTTGTATATATATTGGTGATTTATTAATAGTTAATATACCTTCTTTATTAATAACATAATAATTTGTTGCTGATAATCCAGAAGGAATTATATTGTATGTACCAACATCAACCGCATCTAATGATGTACCAACGTTTACTAATGTGCCAGTAAAAATATTTGAAGTATCAGTACCTAATAAACCTTCAAAAACAACTTGAATTTTGTCATACGGTGTACCAGTATAATTTATAGTATCATTAATAGCAATAACATTAACTTCTGCTTTATCAATAATTAATTCACCATCATAATAATAAACAACATAATTACTTGATTCTAAACCACTTGCAGAAATAGAATATGTATTAACATCTTTTGCTGATAAAAATGATCCATTATAAACTAAATTACCTGATAAATCATAAATATCATTAGTATATGAAATAGTTGGGTTTGTAAATAATAAACTATCATAAAATTTTCTAAAATTATTGGATGCTATTAAAAAAATATCAGTATAAATTGTTAAAGAAGCACTAACATAAATAATATTATAATTAGTAGAAAATAAACCACCTGGTGTTATTGTATAGATACCTGCATTAATAGCACCTTGTGATGTACCTGAATAATAAAGTGTACCACTAAGTGTTGTTTCATCTTCATTATTTACAAAACCATCATAATTTATGCCATTACCGCCATAAAAAGGCAATTTATCATAAACTTTTGAATAATTATATGCAGCAATTAAAAGTGTTTGTGGTATAATTGTTAATGTTGATTCTTGATAAATAATATTATAATTTGTTGAAGTTAAACCATATGGTATAATTGAATAAGTTCCAACATTTGATGCTGATGTAAAAGTTCCAGATATAGTTAATGTTCCACTCAATGAATTTATATCTGTATAAGTATAAGGTGATAAAATACTACCACTAAAATTAACTTTTCCTAAATTTGATTGTCCTGTTGTTCCAGTAACAATAAAACGAAAATAATTATAATAATTATTACTAGTTATATTATAAACAATAGGAGGTCCATATATTGTAGCTGACCAAGTACTTGTTAGCCCTGTATTTGTAATATTATGAACTAAATTCCATGTAGTGCCATCAGTAGATCCAGCTATTAAAATACTAGTTGCACTATTATAAACATTACATGTAGTAAATGATGTCATTAATAAAGAAGTCGGTATTTGAATTTGTAACCATTCACCTCTTACTATTGAACCACTAACAATAGTGGTACTATTATGATTATTAGCTGCCCAATAACTTGTATTGCTATCAGTAAATGCAAAAGCTTGATAATTAAAAAATCTAGCTTCATAATCATTAAATGAACTTGAAACAATATAAACACCATTTTGTAAAGAGTTTGTTGCATTTGCTATTGTAGTAGTTGTTGATTGATTTAATGTTGGTACATAATTTATTATTTGTTCAGGTAAGTATGTTGTTTTTGTTAATAATCCATTATATAAAATTTCATAATCATTTAATGTAGTAGTACCATCATAAACTTTTATGTAATTTACAACGGAAATAGTTAAATCAATAGGATTAATTGTTAATAATCCATTAATGTAATTAATATAGTAATTTGGTGATGTAAAACCAAATGGTATTATAGTATAAATTCCACTATTTACAGCATTTAAATATGTACCTGTAAATTGTAAATATCCAATTAATGAAGATATTGTATCATTATTTATAAAACCATCATATGTAACAGATGGTGTAGTGTATGGTATTAAATCATAACTTTTATTAAGTGTATTCGCTTCAATTGTTAATACTGGAACATAAAAAAGATATGGATAATTAAAAATGTTTTCATTAAAGTAAATTTGTTGAATATTTTCAGATCCAGATAACCAATTACCACCATATTGTAAGTTACCTAAATCATCAGCTGGTGCTCTAATGTTAATGTTTAGTTTTAATTCTAATTTATTAAAAATATATTTATAATCAGAATTTTTATCTAATCTACAACTTAAAAAATCAAAGTTTTTTAGTGAAAAATTATAAACTAAGTAAAGTAAAAAATTTTTTATATCAGTCCATGTATTAATACTTGGATCTTTATTTTTTACATCAAATACAACTGATTCAACATTTTGACTATTTAATAATTTATATGTTGAAAAAATATATCCATGTCTTAATAACCCAATACTATTAATTTCTGTCAAGCCTACTGCTTCTATTTTTTTTGTTAATGTACTAAATGTATCTTTATAATAGTCTAAAATTATATGTTTGTTTGATTCTTTAACTGATAATATAATTTCATTTAAATCCTGAATTCGTGAATCTATTATCAATAAATTTGTATCATTCATATTAATATATATTAAAAAAATATAGTTTTATATTTTTATAATTATTATTTATTTCTATAAAATCAACTAAAGTATTTAAAAAAACTTTGTATGATAATATTTTGGTTTATTACAAAGTCTTAAATGAAAATAATTAACACCTAACCCATGTGTACTTACAAATACTTGATTATTTGTTAATAAAAATCTTTCAACTTCGTAACTTACGCATTTCCAAAACTCTATTTGTTGTTCTAAGGAAGCAGTATCAATAAAATCTTTTATAGATATAAAATTTTTATTATATTGTGGCATAGGAATTATTAATAATGTATCTTTTGAAACATTGTAAAACGATGTAACATGTCTGTTTAAACTTGATTTAATATGATCAATAAATGGACTAAAATCTTCTACTTGAATATTATTTAGTTCATCAGATTCAATAAAATATTCATTACATATTGTAGTCATATATTTATCACAAATACTTGTTTCATAAAAAAATCTTTTTTTTATATTTTGTGGATATTTTTGTACTATTCCTCGTCTCCATTTTTTAATTTTAGTTTTCCAATTTTCCATTATAATATAAAATAATTTATTTTTAACCTATTTTTTTATTATCATATAATCCAACAATTTGAATAAAAACTGGTATATCATTTTCATATCTATCAAATTTAAAAAATCCTTTTCTTTCTAGTTGTAATGGTTTATCTAAATTTTCTATAGCAAAATTTTGTATATATCCATCATATGTTATTTTTGAATTTGAATCATATATGTTATTTGGTGCTAATTCTGAAAATAATTCATATTTTACTTTAACAGCATCAATATTACTAATCCAATGAATACAACCTTTAATTTTTTTTATATTCATTCCAGTAACATCTGCTTTTTTAATTATATTATTACCAGATAGTTCAAAAAAATCATTATTATAATATCTTAATCTTACTTTATTATTTGGCATAAATCTATAATAATCTTTTATGTGTTCTAATGAAAAGTCTTCTTTTTCAATATAAATTTTATTTGTTAATGATATATTATTTGGATGATCTAATAATACTGGTTCATTAAAATCTTCAATAGTAATTTCAATTGGATCAATAACACCAAAAACACGAAGTGCATTATTATATTCTGTTCTTAATAAATGATCCATAAATTTTGTACTAATTATAGTTTCTTTTTTATCAAAACCAGTACAATCAACAATTTGTTTAATTAAATTTGGTGTATAACCTCTTCTTCTTAATCCTTTAATTGTAAGTAATCTAGGATCAGTATAATCAGCAATATAATTATCACCAATTAATTTATTAATATTTCTTTTTGATAAAATATTATTTTCTACAGATAATTTACCATATTCTATTTCTTCTGCAACTTTTAAATTTATTCCTAATTCAATTAATTTATTTGGTGTCCAATAATACAAGTCTCTTCTAATATAAAATTCATCAGTACAATAAGAATGAGTAATACCTTCTATAGCATCAATAATACCATGAGAATAATCATAGGATGGATAAATACACCATGTATTACCAGTTCGATGATGTGGTAAAAAATTAATTCTATATGCAATAGGATCTCTTAAAACATGATTTAAATTTGACATATCAATTTTTAATCTTAATACAGCTTCTGATTGCTTATAAACACAATTTTTCATTTTCATAAATTCATTTAAATTCCATTCAACTGACATATTTCTATATTTACTTTCAATTCCTTTATGTCTTTCATCACGAATATCATCAGGATTTGTAAAATCAACATATGCACAATTATGTTTTATTAATAAAATGGCATATTCAAATAATGTATCAAAGTAATCAGAAGTATATGTAATATTACCTGGATCAAAACCTAACCATTTAATATCATCAACAATATTTTCAATAAATTCTTGTTTTTCTGCACTAGGATTTGTATCATCAAGTCTTAAATGACATGAATTATCTTCTGACCAATTTATAAATATTGATTTGCAATGACCTAAATGTAAAAACCCATTAGGTTCGGGAGGAAAACGTGTAACTTTAACCATATAATTTAATACAAGTAATAATTATTTTTATATTCAACTTTTTTTTATAAACAAGTTAATTGAATAAAAAATTGAGTTCAAATAAATCACCTAATTATTTATAATTTAACAAGTTAATTTATAAAAAATTGAGTTTAATATTTTATAGCTTAAATAAATTAAATATTATGTGTTCATGTGATGATATAATATTTAATAAACGTATTGAAATAATTGCAAATAGAGTTTTTAATAAAAATTTTAGTGATTATACAAAAGATATTCATACTAATTTAAAAAATTATATAAAATATGATCCAGAATTGATTACATTTAGAAATTTATCAATTGAACATTATAATAAAATACTTGATGAAAATACAAAAAAAAATATTATAAAAGCAAATATAAGTATTAATAATATTTTTAATAATAAACTTGAAGAAATACAAAAAATATCACCTGTTGATATTATTATTAAAAGTATTGAACCTAAATTAAATACTAATCAAAATTTAACATATTTTAGTATTGGTCTTGGAATAGCTAATTTAGCATGTTTATGTTATTTATTTAAAAAATAATAAAATATAAATAAAAAGACTATTAAAAAAAATATAAAAAGACTAATAAAAAGATTATAAAAAGACTAATAAAAAGATTATAAAAAGATTAATAAAAGACTAATAAAAAGAAAATATAATAATATATTATGGCTGAAAAAAGTAAATTTACAGAGGCAATGACGCTTACATTTGGAGATGTTGCTGAAAATCATGCTGGTATGCAAAAAGTTGGTACAATGGCAACATCAGGATTTTCATTAAATGAAATACAAAAAGTTATAGATTGGTGTAAAGAAAATAATGTTGAAACAAATCTAATTAATTTAGGAAATTATTTACCAAATGGTACAAATGAAGAAGCATACTTTTTGCATATTAAAAATGGTGTTAATGGATTTTTAAAAAAAGAAAATTTTGCCGATAAATTATTTGAAGAGCAAAGTAAACTAGAAAAAGATACTAAAGCATTTATGTATGGACGTGTTGTTAATAAAAAAGCACGATATAATTTATGTTTTGGTGATGAAGATCAAGAACCAAATTATAATGAAGGTAAAGGAAGAATATATAGTTTTGATAATGTTCCTAAATTACTCAAGTTACGAAAGAAATTTGGTAAAATAATGGGTTCGACAGCAAAAAATTTAAAAGCAGAAGGAAATTATTATTATGATCCTAAAAAATGCGGAATAGGTTATCATGGTGATTCTGAAAGAAAAAAAGTTATTGGAGTAAGACTTGGTACATCAATACCATTAACATATGTATGGTATAAGGATGATAAGCCACAATCAGAAATAATAGAAATTAAAAATATAAATCATGGTGATATTTATATAATGTCTGAAAAAGCAACAGGTTATGATTGGAAAAAATCAAGTATTTATACTTTGAGACATGCAGCAGGTTCAAAAGAATATACAACAATATCTGAGAAAAAGAAAAAAAATGAAAAAAAATAATTTTATTTCAATATTTATTTATTTATGAATAAACAAATAAATATTAAAGATTATTTAAATGACATTGGTTATTTCAAACTTGATAAAGAAAATTGTGATTTAAAAAATGTACCTTACTCTAAAGGTGGCATCATATCAAATCCTTTGATTCATTATCTAAGAGAAGTTGACGCATATGAATCTTATGCTTCAGGTGCTGATGATTTTGGAGTATTAAAAAAATCATTTTTTGATATACCAAGTGGTCGATTTATTAAAATACTTCCACTAACACCAACAATGTTTCAAATAAGTTGGGTTGTTAATCCTTTTGATAGTTTAATTGATAAAATAATGCTTGGTACTAATTATGATTTTAGAGTATTTGAATTGATGGATTATAAAGTCAACACCAAAATTATCAATTTGAGTTTTAATTCTTTTAATTAAATATTATAAAAAAAACTGAAAATATTTATACTTATATACATTATATAAATTTATGCAATATAAAGTTAACATTAAAAACGCTGATTATAATGATTGGTTAATTGAACCAAATATTGAAAACTTTAATCCACTTCAAAGTAAAGTTTTTGATGGTGATGTTTTAGATAGTAATTTACAAGTAACTAATTCACCTATTAGAAATACAGAACTTATTGGTATATTAATTATTAAAAATTTACAAACATATGGGTTATATAAAAATGGTAAACAACTATTCAAAGTTATACCACGTAATAAAAATTTACCGCATTTTTTAGTTCCTTATGAAATTAAAAAATCTGATATGGGTTTTTCTAAAAATATACAAGATAAATACATTCTTTTTAAATTTATTAGTTGGGAAGGAAAACATCCAATTGCACAAATTGTTGAAACATTTGGACCTGTTAATGAGTTATCTAGTTTTTATAAATATGAATTACATAATAAAAAGTTAAATATATCAATTAGTAATTTTAATAAAGAGGTTAATAAAAATAAAACAATTGATTTTAATGATATTATAATAAAATATAATATTGAAAATAGAGAAAAATATAAAGTTTTTTCAATTGATCCAGAAGGCAGTTTAGATTTTGATGATGCATTCAGTATTATTAAAAAAGATGATAACTATTTAATTAGTATTTATATATCAAATGTACCAGTTTTAATAGATTATTTAAAATTATGGTCATTTTTTTCTGAACGTGTTTCAACAATATATCTTCCTGATAATAAATTACCACTTTTACCAACATTATTATCAGATAATTTATGTAGTTTAAAAGAAAAGGAAACCAGAATAGCTTTTTGTCTTGATATTTTAGTTGATAATAATGGAAATATATTAGAACAAAACATTTGTAATGTTGCAATAAAGTTAAAACATAATTTTGTATATGATAGTGAAGAACTATTAAAATATAATAATTATAATATACTATTTACTGTTGTTAAAAAAATGTTCCCAACTATTAATGACAGTCATGATTTAGTTGCACAATTAATGATTTTAATGAATAATCATTGTGCTAATTTATTATTAGAGCAAAATTGTGGTATATTTAGATCAACTGTTGAAAATAATAATTTGCCTCAGTATGTTAAAAACTTGTTATTATTATTTAATTATTCTGGTATTTATACAACAAATTATGAAGATACACGTCATGAATCATTACAATTAAATGCATATATACATATTACAAGTCCTATTAGAAGAATTGTTGATATTATAAATATGATTTGTTTCACTAAAAATATTTTATCAGAGGATGCTTTACAGTTTTACAATACATGGATATTTAAAATAGATTATATAAATGATACCACAAAAAAAATAAAAAGATTACAAAATAATTGTGACTTGTTAACAAAAACTATATATGAAGAAAATGATATAGTATATTCTGGTTATATTATTGATGATGAAACAATATATATTATTGAATTAAAATCATTTATTAAATTCAAAAATACATTAGAACCATGTAGTAAGCATAATTTTAAATTATATAATTTTAATAATATTAAAATAAAAGCTGAAATATATACAAATTAATTTATTATTTTCTTATTATTTATAATATGAATAAGATAATAGATGAAGTAATTAATTTTATAAAAAAAAATCATTTTAATTCACATTTAATAAATTGGATAATTGTAAAAGAAAAAGTTAAAAATATAGAAACAATACAAGATTTTCGTATATTTTTAGATAAATATATTTTACCTAAATTAAAAGATAATTTTCATTCAAGATATCAACTTGAAGGAATTAGATCAAAAGATCATAAAACAACAAATACATTAGAAAAAACAAAAAACCCAATGCCATATAAAAAAATAATCGATAATAATATTTTGTTTCTTTATATACCAACAACGCCATGGTACGAAAATCATGAATTAGTAAAAAAATATTATAATAAAATAAATGAAAGTTTACAAGATTACAAAAAATATAATGGTATAGTTATTGATCTATCAGAATGTAATGGTGGTGATTATTTTAATATTGTTGCACCATTTTATCAAATATTTGGTAAAACAATTATAGCTCATGGGTTTAATAAAAATAATAAAAAAAACTGTTTTACACATGTATTAATAAAAGATGATATTATTGAAAAAAAATTTAATCCTAATAAAATTACTGATAATAAAGAATCTCCAATAAAAATTGCTGTTATTGTTAGTTCATATACAAGAAGTGCCGGAGAATTTGCAACATTATTTTTCCAAAATAGAGAAAATGTTAAAATTATTGGAGAAAAAACAGGTGGAATGACAACATGGCAAAATGTTCATCAATTAAATACAATAAATAATTCTAATCTTAATATTGGTTTAGCATTTGCAATTGATAGAAATAATAAACATTATGATAAAAAATACTATATTAAACCACATATTATGACGGATGAACCACTAAAAGAATCAATTAAATATATACTTAAAAACTAATTTATTATTTTTTTTGCAATATCACTATTTATATTTAAAGTTTCACATTTTAATCCATTAACAATGACCCATGAATTTGTTTCTAATAAAATATTATACAAAATTTCAAATTGTTTTTTTATATAATAGATTTTTTTACTTTTACATTGTTCTAATAATTCTTTTGCCATTATCATTTTATTATCATATTCAATTTTATGATTTCTACTTAATATTATTTGATTTGTTGGTAAATTTTTTTTTATTGCATCTTTTTCAATACATACTAATAAATCATCATCAGATATTATTGTTGATATTTCAACTATTTTTTGACCTCTTATTGTATGTTTTTGTTTATCAATATTATTAATTTCTATAATTCCTTGATCTGTTAAAATTGGTGTATCTTTAACAAAACAAATACTACCATTATAATATAATGTTTGTTTATAAATTAAACTATAAACATCGTCTGTAACATATAAATATCCTATTGTTGTTTGAAATTGATTTACATATGCATCATAAATACAATTAGCTAAACAATTACCGCCAACAGGTAACCATTCTATATTATATTTTGTTTCATCAAGTAAACTAATTCTTGAAATGTAATTTGACTCAGATGATAATAATGATACATATAAATAATTATTTATAACAGATATTCCATATGGATATTGATAATTTTTAAAAGAAAAAACAATATCAAAATAATCAGGTCTAGATAAATTATATTTTATAATACAATTATTTTCATAAATAGAAATAAATAATTGATCATTATATATTAATAAACCTGTTGGAGTACAGTTATTTAAATCAATATAATATCTATTATAATCAACATAATTATTAAAAAGTAAATTTCTATTAAAAATATTAATTATAACACCAATATATTTATCATTATAATTTGCCATATATAAATTACATTGTGTACCTGACCAATGTATTTTCATATCATTACATTTTGATTCTATATTTCTTGCATATTCTCTTATAAAACTTCCTGTCCAATTCCCTAAATTATCAAGTTGATATCGTCCTATAACTCCTGTACTAGTTAATACCCATAAATAAACATTTCCATTACCATCATCTGATAATGTAATACTCATTGGTTTACCATTTATATACATAGTTGAACCAATAAATGTTGGTATAAAATTTCTATCATATGTTCCATTTGTTATATGAATTCTTGATATTGATGATTCAACTGAATTAAAATTATTACCAAAATTTGCAATATAAACATAATCATTCCATTGAGTCATACAACGTGGTGTTTTTGCGCTTCCAGAAATATAATTTACATATGTTTCAATTGGATCTAATAATATATAATATTTTGCTATATAATTATTATTTGGTGAAGCTACAAATAATTTTAAATTACCTAATATTGTACAACCATAAGGATAACTTACTAATCTCCATCTTAAATTATAAGTATTATCATTTAAATTATATTTTGCAATATATGAATAATTATTTACTAAACTATTATAAGTAATAAATAAGATGTTATTTTTTACACAAATATCAATTGGGTTTCCTTCTAAAACAAACCAATTTAAATTATAATTTAAATCCAAGTCACATTTTACTATTGACATTGTATTGTAATTACAAATATATAAAAAATCATCATTTGAAACAATACCTTTATTTTCATCTAAACCAATATTTTCTATAAAATTTCCATGAACTGTACCTGCTTGATTTATTTTTACTATTCTTTTATTTAATTTATCAGAACAATAAATATTATTATTTAATATTGTTATTCCTTCAAATCCTGCATTTCCTGGTATTGTTGCAAAATTATAGGTACCTTTAATAAATTTATAATTTTCAAATTCATATTTTCCAATACAACTAAAATCAGGATTTGAACTTGCAACATAAATTATATCATTATATTTTATTATTCCAGCTGGCTTGAAATTTAATGGTAATCTTATAAATTTGTCATTAATTTTATAATTATCATTTATATCTAAACTTATAATATTATCACTTTCTTCTGATGTTAATAATATATATTTTCCATATGTTGTAATATATTTTGGTTTTAATACATTAATAATTGGATTAATATCATTAATAAAAAAATTTTTATTTTTCTCTTTTAAATATTTATTTTTTGTTATCATCTTAATATATACTAAAATTAAAACATTTTTAAATATAATAAATTATAAATATAATGATTGATTACACACTACAAATTTAAGAGTTAGCTCACGAATATGTGTTAGTTTGTGTTCTAATTCAACATTATTACATAATTTTGAAACTTTAATTAACTCATTTGCTATATTATTTATTTTTAATAACGCTCTACTAAATTCTCCTAAAAATATTTTTTTACTTTCTAATTGTTTTATTATTTCAAAACATTCTTCATATGTTGAACAATTACACCATTGTATTGTTTCATCAATAATATCATAATGTTTATTATATTTAATTCCATCATCATAATAATTGTAATCATTTGATATTAATTCTAAAAGTTCATTTAAACTATCATCTTGTGACATTGGTTTACTCTTTTTAATATCATCACCAACTCTTATTTCAGTGAAACAACTTAAGAAACCAACTATTTGTTGAGGTGATAAATTATTTAATGTTAGACTATCAATTAACTTTGCAAATGCTAAACAATTTACTTCTTTTATTACTGAAGCTATTTCACCCTTTTTGGTGTTTATAAACTCTTCTTTATTTAAAAAATCAATAATTTTGCTTACACCATTTTCAAAATATTTTTCTGCATTTTCAATTTGTAATTCTAAATTTGAAATTTCAGTTAATCTATCTTCATGACGTTTAATTGTTTCCAAGTCATTTTGAAGAAATTTATAATCTTTTTTCATATCATCTAATTTTCTTAATGCTTTCTTTTTTTGATTTGCATTTAAATTTTCTGATGATTTTTGTAGTTTAAAATATTCATCAATAATATCTTGTTTTGTATGTAAAAATAATTGTCCAACTTTAGTTTGTATTTCTGCTTTTTTATTATTTAAAACATTTAATTCAGACATCACTGAATCATTTAACATACTTTTTTTAACATATGATATTATATTACTACTATCATTATGAACTAAATTTAATAAAAGATTATATGATAACTTGAACTTACTTGTTAATCTTTGTGGTATACCTGATAATACTTTTTTATAACTAGTTGAATCAATAGAAAATAAATTGTTTAGATGGATAACATGTCCAACTTTATCAATACCTCTTCTACCAGCTCTACCTGCCATTTGTGTATATTCATGGGCTAACAAATTTCTTTTATTTACACCATCAAATTTATTCATGTCAGTAAAAATAACTGTTTTTGTTGGCATATTTACTCCAATAGAAAATGTTTCTGTAGCAAATAATAATTTTATGTAACCCTTTGCATACAACATTTCAACAATTTCTTTAAGAACTGGTAAACAACCACTATGATGAATTGCAATTCCTTTTTCCAATAATTTGACCATGTTAGTAAATTCAGGCAAGTTAATATATTCTTGATAGTTTGGAAGTTTTCTAATAATTTGTTCACATTCTTTTTTAACAATGTATGGAACTTTACTATCAAATTCTAATAATGGAACTGTTATTTGGTTTGCATATTCTTCTAACTTTTTTCTTGATAATACAAAACATAATGCAGGTAGCATATTTTTACCTTCTTCATCTTCTGTTTCTACTAACTTTTGACATAACTGATTTAACACATGTGAAGGTTTAACAAAAATATTATTATCACTAAATAGTCTTTGTGTATCATTTATTAGTTTATAATTATCAATATTAAATTGACCTTTAGAGTCTTGAATAACAAAAAATTTATTTGTATTATTTTTTATTATTTGCTTATCTTCCTTTGATATATGTTTCATATTTTGAACAGAATCATTTGCAGTCAAGTACATATAATGTGTTAGTGGAACAATACGTTTATCTGTTGATGCCAGATATACTTCTTTTTCAGATTTACTTTCAATCCATTCACAAAATCCAACTGGATTATCAATAGTTGCAGATAGACCAACAATTTGAACATTTTTAGGTAACATTAATATTGATTCTTCCCAAACTCTACCACGATCAGGATCATTTAAATAGTGAATTTCATCAAATACAACACATGCTAATTCATTATTAAAATCCATATCAAAATCTAACATTGATGGAATATTATTTTTTTTATAATATAATGTATTGCATAGAATTTCTGTTGTCATTATTAATAAACTTCCTTCCGGATTGATTTTAATGTCTCCAGTTAAAATACCAATATCTGATGTTAACTCTTTAAATTCATTATATTTTTGATTTGATAAAGCCTTAATTGGTGATGTATATATTACTTTTTTGCCTTGAGATAAAAAATATTTAATTGCGAAAATTGCAGGTACTGTTTTACCACTACCTGTATGTGCTGTTGTTATTACATTTTTATTACTTACGATTGCTTCAATAGCATACTTTTGAAAAGGTGATAATTCATATGAGAATTCAGTAAAATACTCATTAAAACTATCATTATTGTATTCATTATTACAAACTTTAACCATACTCTTTATTATTTAGGGTTAATTATAAATTTTTTTCAATTTTTTATCTTTATATTTAATAAATTAAATAAGTTAAATAAGGGTATAAACTTTTATTATATAATGGTAAAAACAACTTTAATATATTTTATATTGTTTATAAATTCAGTTTCATGTTATAACTATGTTAGTTTTTTACACTTTTTGCCCAAAAATTTTGATATCTCATTTTCTTCTAAAAATTTTTTTAACTCTCAATTTTTTAATCCGTCAATTAATAGTTATAATAATCCATCAATAAGTAATTTTGCTTCATATAGTTTTTATGCTCCGTCAATTAATAGTTATAATAATCCATCAACAAGTAATTTTGCTTCATATAGTTTTTTTCCTATTTCTCAAAGTAATTATGTATCTTATAGTTTTTCCCCTCTTTCTCATAGTAATTATGTATCTTATAGTTTTTTCCCTCTTTCTCATAGTAATTATAATAATCCATCATTTAGTAATTATAATAATCTATATGTTAGTAGTTTTTATGATTCATTAATTAGTAATTCAATTAGTAGTTATTCTTTTTATAATTCACAAAGTAATCAATTTTCTCAACAAAACATTGTACCATTATCTAATCAACAATGTATTTCAAATTCAATTAATTATTATTCTTTATCAACAAGTAGTCCAACTATTAATCCAACATATAATCCAACACTTGATCCAACACTTGATCCAACATATAATCCAACATATAATCCAACACTAAATCCAACATATAATCCAACAAAAAGTCCTACATTTAATCCCACAAAAAATCCTACATATAATCCAACACTAAATCCAACATATAATCCAACACTAAATCCAACAAAAAGTCCTACACGTAATCCAACTATAATTACTTATCCTACATCATCACCAACAATAAATATTTATCCATTATTAACATTTCAAACTGATTGTCAAGTAAATAATCTATTAAATAATATATTAAATGATAATGATAAAAAAGCATTAGTTATAACAACATCAATGGCAATGAATATAAGTTCTAATTATGTTAAATTTTTAACATATAATACTATAAATAGAAGAAAATTAATAAATTTACAAAGCAATTATAATATTAAGTTTACAACACAAGTGTCATATCCAATAAAAAATAATTCTAATGTTCAAAATATGTATAATAATTTAGTATCAACATTACAAAATTCAGTAAGTAGTGGAGCATTTAATAATTATTTAATAATTGTTTCTAATTTACATAATTCTTCATCATTAAGTAATGCTGTTATTACATCTGTTGTAACAACAAATTACACAATAATACAACCAACAAACAAACCAACATCTAACCCAACTAGTTACACTTATTCTAATGGACATAATATTAAAATTAGTAATTATATTTATTTAGTGTTCTTAGTTATTTTAGTACCATTTATTGTTTTTACAATTAAATATGTTAAAAAATATAATAAAATAAATTCTAACATAGTTTCAGAATTAAATCAAATTAATTTGGAAATTATTGAAGATAATAATTAAAAATATTATTTAGTTTAATATATATGTCAACATATTATAGTAAATATTTAAAATATAAAAATAAATATATTAATTTAAAAAATATTTTAGGTGGATCTGATAGAGCTAGTGACACGGGAGAAACATATAGTAGTCAGATAATGTTTTTAAAACCAAACATTGCCACTACATTACAACCACTTTTTATAAGTTTAAATAATAATAATAAAAATGTGTATAATAGTACTGAAATAAGACAAGAAATACAATTAGCTGCTGTACAAATGTTAAATGGAAATGAAGATATACCATTTTACAATACTATTGAAAACACATTTAATATATATCAAAAAAATATAATTAAAGAATTTAAAGATACATCACTATCTTCACATGATACATTAATATCAAATTACTTTGATTTATTAGGTGCAATATATGCTTGTACCAATGAATTTAAAAGTTATTGGGATAGTATTGCAAATGAAACAAAAGTAAATATAAAAATATTTATTGGAGAAAATGAAGGTTTTAGAAATTTTGAAACAGAAATTATAACTGAATCAATTGTTGGTGTTAATATTTTATTGGGTTGTATGACTGAAGCTAAATCACAAGAATTTAATAGATCAGAAAATAATAATGGTAAACTTTTTATTGGTTTTAATAGTTATGTTCATTTATATGGAAATGATATATATAATTGTCCAAACCCATTAGATAAAATATTTATAGATACAAAATTAATAGATACAAATCAAATAAAAATATTACAAATTATCGATTATTTTTATTTAAATTTAAAAAATAATAGAAATTGTGGAGTTATAAACAAAAATAAAATTATAGAAAAAATAGAAAAAATAAAACGTAAATCTAATCTTTACAATAATCAACAATATTATATTAGATCTAAGGAACAAGATAATTGTAAATCAAAAATGGAACATTGTGTTAAAAATCAATATTTTAGTGATTATTTTTATAATCTTGTAACACCTAAGAAAGAAGATCCAAATATTTTAGAACAACTGCAAAAAAAATTTGAAGAAAAATTAAAACTTGTAGAATCTAAACGTGTTCACGAAGAAAAAATACATGCCGAAGAAAAAAAAATAAGGGATGAAAAAGAAAAAACAAGAATTGAAGATGAAAAAAAAGAACTAGAAGCTATTAATAGATTAAAAGAAAACACAGAACATAATACAAATATTACAAGTAATGTTAATAATTATTTTGTAAAAAATGTTTTTGAAAATTTAATTCTTGATGAAACAAATATATTTATAATTAAAAACAACAATAAAATATATTTTAAAATAGTTGATAATGATAATTATATATATTATATAAATGAAGATGGTTATCAAGTTGATGAAAATGGTGACCAATATGATGATTTTGATTATAGTACCAATTATTAGTAAAAACAACGAATAAACAAGTTATATTTCATCATCTGTTAATAAACTATCTTCAGTTGCTAATGTACTAACACTATCATCATCATTTGGTTCTTTTAACTTTGACCAAGTATCGAGAACTAAATTTTTTTTATTATACGACATTTCATTTATATTTGTTTTATAACAATTTTTATAAACTTTATCAGTAAAAAAAATACTTTTTGTATGTTCTATTTTTTTATCCAAATGTTTTTTATATTTATCTTTTAATGTTTCTTTAAAAGTATCATCTAATTCTAACATAGATGATAATTGATCTATTTTACTAAATGAATTATTTAATACTTTATCATAAAATTCATTTTTATTTATTTTTTCAACTTTATTATTATCAGTATTTAATACTGACACATAATTACCTTCTAGAGAAGTATTACAAAATGAATGATTTTCTGGAAAGTTTTCATTAAAATTTAATAATCCAATTATATCAACTAATGGATTATCATTTTTAATTAATTTTTTTATTTCTAGTGGTCCTAATATACTTAAATCTTCCTTTCCAAAAGCATTAATAGTAATATTATTTATGACACCATTGTTATTATTATTTGTTGTGTTATAAGAATTATTATTATGTGAATTTGTATTATTTGTATTATTTGTATTATTTATTTGTTTATTTATAATTTCTTCTTTTACTGGAACAATTGGTTTTTCTAACTCTTCTTTCTTTACTTTACAGATCTTTTCATGTCTCCATCTATTGCTTCTATTTTGAAATTTTTTTTTACAATAAACACATGTATTTATTGAAGAAGCTTCTGTAGAGACTACATGGTGTATATCATTGACTACATTTTTGACTACGTTATGACTACCAATGACTACATCGTCGTTATGAAATTTATTGTTGTGTCTCCATAGACTTTTATAAGAGGAAAGTTGTTTATTGCAAACTTTGCAACAAAACAATCGTGGTAGATTATCTACATTTATCTCCATTATATATTATAAGAAATTATATCCTTATATAATTTACAAATGTAGATAATGTAGATATCTACATTTTATATATTTTTTTTTTTTCCGCCATAAAAATTTTACCTTTTTAAATTTCAATATCACAAAATTCATTAATATAATTTACAGATTTATCAATGATTTCAGTAAAAAAACTAATATCTTTATCAAGTGGCAACACAAAACGATCTCTATTAGCTTGTTCTTTATATTTATCTAATTTATATAATGTTAACGCTTCAGCTGAACTTAGTAGCATTTTATTTTTACATTCTTTAGTATAAATAACTTGATGTTCACATGTTTTATTATATCCGCTTAATCTATCTGATAATTTTGATGCTTTACTAACAATAAAAATTCTATTTTTAATATTTTTTTAGTTGTTAATAAATATATAATATTTTTTCTTTATTTATACGTGTTTATTGCAAACTTTGCAACTATACTTATTAGAATTATTTTTTATTAATTTAAAAATAACTTTATGAAACTTTTTATTTTAATTTCATAAAAATATTTACTTAATATTAATCCAGAGTTTAATATTTGGCACATTTTCTTGTTTGAAGAAATTTTCAAGTTCTTCTTTTTTGTATTTTTGTGAAAAATGTGTTAAAATCCAGTTAACTTGTGGGTTTTTTTCAATAAATGGTTTTAAATTATACCAAAACATATGTTTTTTTTCAGTTGCATGTGATGAATCTTCATTATATACAAAGCTACATTCAATCATAATATTGGGATATTCTAATATTTTTTTATTTGATTCAATATTAAACAATTCATGAGTGGTATCACCAGAAAAAAATAATTCTGGTTCATAAACACGTTCTGTAATTTCAATTCCAGAAAACTTAATTTCTTTAATTTTAGAAGATGATAATCCAACATATTCTGATTTTAATTTATTTTTAATAACTGATAAACCATAACCAATACAAGGAACAGAATGTTCACATTTATAAAACTCAAGTAAATGAGGTTGTTTTCCTAAAGTAATTTCAACAGGTTCAGTATTTTCATCCACCCCAATTATTTCATAACCATGTGGTATCATATCAGGGTTAGAATCAGACATTTGAAACATACTAACAATATAATTATTTAACAAGTTAACAATTTGTTTTGGACAAAATATTTTTACTGGTTCAGCATCAGGACTTTTAATATATAAATGAAAAGGTAAAGATGCAGTGTGATCAGAATGTCCATGTGTAATTAAAATATATTTTGGTGAAAACGGTGCAGATAAACCAGCATCTAACATTAAGTCAGGTCCAATGAAAAAATGTGTTCTTAAACCAGCAATGGAATATCCTTGTAATACTTTACTAGATTTATTTAATTTATATGGCTCAATTTCTGTCCACGGTTTCCATAAAGTAATATAATCGCTCATTACAATATATTGCTTTACTTCTCTTTATATTATTTTTAACAAATTAGTAAAAAAATATCTAAAGTTATATATATAATGTCAAGAAATGATTATTATGCAAGTTGTCATGGAATAACTATTGGTTCATTTAATTTACCATATAATGTTCGTGTTGTTATGTTATGTGCTGAAAATGTAATGACAGCTTGTTCATCAAATGAATTAAAAATATATTCATGTATAACATCACCTTTTGGAGAACAACTTGAAAATTTAAATATAAATTATAATTCAACAGATATTCGTGATAGACCACCTGAAGAATACAAGTTATGTGTATATTCACCAAATTTTAATGCAAATTATTTAGTTGAAAAAGGGATACTTTTAGACAAATTTATAGATACTTTTAATAATTCAAAACATATATCACATCAATGTCCAGACCTTAAATTATCAGCAGAGTTAATTAGGTTTAGATCGGGTGTATATAATGTTCCAATACAATATAATAGAATTTATGTTAATGATCATATATCATCAAGAACTGGAGAACTAATTAAAGCAGGAACAATTGAACCAATAAATACAACAGAATTATTTGCTAGATCGTATGAAGACAAAATACGTGGGAACAAAGCATTAAACAGATTAGAAACTGCAATAGTAAGACCATTACCATCTTATCATTCATCAAGTCATGGTCTTAGTGCAATACGTGATGCTAATGATTTTATATCAAGTAATAGTGATAGTGTTATGAAGTCAATTAAAAATACATTAAGTTTAAATTCAGTAGTTGTACCAGATCCATCAAGATATTCACCTCTTAAATTTTTTAGGGAAACAATACCAGGTGCTAATGAATGGTATTTAAGTTCAATAGTCAATGATTTATCAGAAAAACATCCTAATGAACTAGTTACTATAATGGTTTCTGCATGTCGTAATAAACATACAGACGAAGAAACTTATAGTGGCATTAGATTAGAAGAGTATGCAAGTGTACCAATTGGTGTAGGATTGGGTCATAGAAATATATTTTTAAAAACAGAAGAAAAAGCAAAAGATTTTGCTGGATTAACTTTTGGAGAATTTGATCAAAAAATATTTAATTATGTTTTTCAAAAAAATTTAAGACGAGGAAGGGCAATACCACCACCTCCACCACCAGTATCAGCAGTATTCACAACAAGACCATCCAACACTTTTAAAGAAAAATATTTAAAATATAAAAATAAATATTTAAATCTTCTTAAAGAAATCAATAACTAATCATATCTTTTTGTTTTTTCATACTTGTTAACCACATTGAAGAAAAAGTAATATTTTGTATACATCTAGTAACAAAATAATTAATAATATGTTTATTACAATAAGATAGTGTTTGAATTTTATTTAGAAAGTATTGAATTCCAATAATACTAAATCCAAAAGTAAAAACATAATAAACTAGTTCAACACTTTGTGTTTTATCATATGATTTTTTAGTAAAACCACCCATTGCATAAACTCCAAAAAATATACCCATAAAAATCAAACTAAAAGTACCCAATGCATGAAGTGTAAATTTTAAAAATTTTATGTCTTTATTTTTTGTTGGTTCATTGTGACAACTAATTGAAGTATTTGCAATATAAAAATCAATAATCATAAAAGGTAAAAATGCAATTGCACCAATTATTATAATCCACCAAAATAATTCTTTTTCAGCTTTTATTTTTTGTGTATTTTGATATTCTTCTTTTATTTCTAAATCATCATTATCATGTAAAATATTAATTACAACATCGTTTTCATTGCCTTGATTATAATGCATTAAATTATTAAATTATTTAATTATCAAAATAAAATTCAATTTTTTAATAATTAAATTGTTTAATTATTAAATAAATTAGATGAAAAATAATAAATTATGAATTCAATTTTTTAATAATTAACTTGTTATTATAATAGTTAGACATTGTAATTATTAAATAAATTAGATGAAAAATATTAAATTATGAATTCATTTTTTATGTATTATATACAATTAAATTTTTAAAGTGTTCTTTATAATATGCTTCGGTTTCTTCATGTTTAATAAATTTAGTTTTAACAACTTTATTTATTATTTTTTTTATTATTTTTCCGTTAATACCATTTTTAATATAATCATTTAATCCGGCTTTATTAATTTCTTCATCATATTTTTTAATCCATCCAATTCTTCCATAGTTAGCAGGATCATCAATAAATCTATTTATTAAATGTTCCTTCCATATTTTTCTATTAGCAGGTTTTACTAAAATAATATCAAACTCTTTTTTATCAGTTATTTCATTAATTAGTTCAAAAGTTAATTGTCCTTCAATAATAATTTTTTTAGTTTTTTTAATAATATCTTTAATTATTTTTACAAACTTATTTTTTGATTCAGGAATAGTATTTGCTCTAGAACCATACAGTAAGAAATGTATTGTGTCATTTGGATCTTTCATTAAATAATTTTTTATTATTGTATCAGTTGAAATAATAGTGTACCCTTTGTTTTTATATTTATTTGATAAAAAAGATTTTCCAGAACCAGAATATCCAACTATAAAAATAATATTTTTACTCATAATTATTTATAGAAAATAATATTTTTTACTTATTTATATTATATGTATAATAATTATAAAAATAAGTATTTAAAATACAAAAATAAGTATATTCAACTAAAAAATCAATACGGTAGTGCATCAGGTAATTCATCATCTGCATTATCAGGTAATTCATCATCTGCATTATCAGGTAATTCATCATCTGCATTATCAGGTAATTCATCATCTGCAGCAACTATTGAATCAATAGGTTCTTATCAAAATTATGTAATTAGTTGCCATGGTAAAATAATAAATTCAGTAACATTAATTTACAACCAAATGTTTATATATTAACATATACTGAATTTGGTTGTTCAATTGATAATGAAGTTGCACACAGTCATGTAACTGACATAATGAAACAACCATTAGAAAAAATTATTAATGGTGAATTTGTTGAAACAATTAAAGATATACCTAAAGAAGTACCACGTGTTTTTGCAAATAGATTTACAGATTGTGAATTAGTTATTGATGAAAAAACTGATCCAAATTATTTTAAATCTGGTATTTTTATTGAGAAAAATGGGGAAAAAAATTTAATATTTAAAATGCAAGATATACCCTATAGATTAAGTGAAATAATTAATATTATTATTAAATATCATATAGACAATTATAATAATAATACAAAAATAGTTATTCATTGTTTATTTTGTTTAGACGGTATAAAAAGTTCAGGGTATGAACCAAATAAAGATTTAATATATCAACCTTATATTAATGAACATGTATTAACACACAATGAAGTTATGTATCAAAATACAAAAA
>JACCDO011346802.1_pt1 | contig 23696 bp, 27 predicted proteins | sample 7446101 | NCBI WGS metagenome assembly JACCDO01 (sample SAMN15323440, study PRJNA562643) | freshwater metagenome | isolation source: river surface water | place: USA:Blue River Watershed | collected 2017-08-16
ATATGCTCATTTTTTAAGTTAATTTCATATTCATATTTTAGATTTTTTTCTTTTAATATTATATTTTCTTCTTTTAAAATAGCTAATTCTTTAGATATATCAGTTATATTTGTTGTTACAGGTTTAACTGTATCTAAAATTTCTTTAATTTCTTTTTGTTTACAAATATTTAAATGGGTTAATAAATTTTGTTTTGTAGAGAAATTTTTATTGCAAAATTCACATGGATAAATTTCTGTTTTGATATTAGTTTCATTAGTAGATCTAAGTTCGATACATTTTTTACTTGTTTTTATATGTGTATTAAGATTAGAACTTGAAGAAAAAGTTTTATTGCAATATTGACAGATATTATTCATCTTTTATTAATAACTTATCTAGATTTAAATTTTATTTATGGAGAATTAATAAGTTTTATTAAAGATTAATAAATAAACATAAGTGGTTTTATTATTAGTTTTCATTTCTTTAAATATCTTTTAATTTTGTATATGATTTTTATATACAAATAATTACAATATTTTAAAATTTATATAATGTTTTCCTAGTTAAATTATATATACATCAGAAAACTAATTTTACTACTTTTTATCAAATTTTATACTTTTTTAATTTTTTTATCTAATTTTTTAAAAAGTTTATTACACACACATCATTTTTTATTTCATGTGTGTAATATAAAATTTTAAAAAAATAATCAAATCTAAGATTTTTAAAATTTTGTATATTTGAGTATTTTTTTATAACTTTGATTAAATGTATAAGTATTAAAAAGTAAAAATAAAATCTAATTGTATTTACAAATATTAACTTTATATAAAGTAGAATGTCACAGTTAAATAATTATCCAGCTAAAAAAATAGCACTTTCACTAGAAAATAGTTTTTGGCTTTCAAATGATAAACGTCTTAACAATAGTGTAATTGGTTTTCGTTTACGTAATGAAATAGATCATCCTTATACTAACTTTGAATATCCTTACCAACTTGTTATTAATTATTATTCTCCTGGTTACTCTTATTTTGCTGATCAAACACAATTTAGAGGAGGTATTAAAACAAATGGTCATATTTCTTATCAATATGGTTGGGAAGGTTACATGATAGATGACAATACAATCTTTTGGGAAAATGATGGTTCATTATGGACAAGAGTTACTGTACCTCCAAATAAATTTAATAATAAATATGATGCAAAATCTATTTATGCAAAAGAAAAAAATATGACAAGTTATTTATTTGATAAAATGCAATCTGCTTATCCTTTACAACCAGGATTGCCAGGTTTATAATTTATTTGTTTTTACTAAAATTCGTTTTTTTATAATGAAATAAATATTCAATATAAAGTTTAATCACAATTGCTAGTAAAACTAATATAGTAAATAATTTAGTATTATTATTAAATTGAAATTGTAAAAGATAACTAATAAGTAATAATTCTTTAAATATATCAGGAAAGTATAACAATATTTTTCTATCTTTTTTGAATACTAAATTAAGTGTCACTCCAATTAATCTATAAAAATATGCAAATGCTATTAATTTTGTATAAAATGGAGAGAGTAGATTATTAGAACAAATTAAATAAAGTATAACACCATTTTCAATTGTATCATTAAATTTATCAAATGATTGATAATAGGTATTAGAATTAAAGTTTACTTCTTGATTTGCAAATAAACAAATAATTCTGCCTTCAATATAATCAAATGCCGCAATTAATATAATTTTTGTCCAAACTTTTAAATTTGAACAAAGTATAACAGCTAAATAAAGTAAACGAAATAATGCAACATTTGTAATTGTTTGTGTAACTTTTGGATCTTCTTTCATATTATTTATCTATATGTTATGATAATATAGATAAAATGGAATAAATTTTTAATTAAACAATAGATACACGTTCATAATAGAATCGTTCTATTTTTTCTTGATCTCCACCATCAATTCTTCCTACAACTTCATTATTTAATAAAAATATAACAGTTGGTGTAGCATTTACACCGTATGCTGCAGCTAAAGCCATACCATTACTGTCATGAATATCAATAATTTTAGTCATAACTTTATTACGTTGAGGAACTTTTTCATTATGCATATAGTGGGATCCTATTTTTTGTATAAAAGGCAATAATCTTTCACATGGAGGACATCCGTCTTTTTTAAATACGTAAACAACTTTACTCATCTTTAATTTTTACTTATTATAAAATAAATAAAAAAATCTTTAAATTGAATTTATTAGACTTTTAACTACAGAAATTAATTATAATTATAAAATAAAAAAATAAAAAAAAATGTGTTTTAGTTTAAGTTGTCTTAATTTAGATAAAGAACAATTGCAGTTGCAACCTAATGATTTAAATAATAATAATAATTCGATTATATTGAAAGGTTATGGGCGAACTATACGATATAAAACCAATGTTCCTACCATTTGGAAAGATATAAAAATTGTATATAAGCCTAGTTTAGGTACAATTGATGGAATAGGTGTATCTGTTTTTAATAGAAAAGAATATATGTTTTTACTACTTGGAAATATAGAGCAAACAACAACTAATCAAATAATATTTAAGATAAGAAAAGTTCATCCAGGAATAAATGATGAAACTAATAGTAATAGTATAGAGTATACAGGGATATATTCTAATTCTTCAGAAGAAAAAGGTGTAATATATTTAGTATCGCATCAATCATCAGGTTATTTGATGTTAAAAATGGAAATAAATTAATATTTAGAAATAAGAATGAATTCATTTTCTTTGGTTTTATCCATCTCATCAGAATTTATATTTTCGATAGTAAATATAATAGGAGTTTGTACAGTAGGATATAACCATTTATATCCTTTATAAAGAGTATTGCAAGTATGATAGGGTACAAGTAAAGTTTGTGTATTTAATGTTAAAAGTTTTAAACTTGTGGGTAAACTATTCCACAATGAAAAAGAATAAAAAAGATAATCCATAATTTGAAGCTGATTTTTCTTTTTAAATAGGAAAAAGAAAAAATAAAAATAAAAATAAAAAAAGGAAAAAGAGGATTTTAAAGTATATAGTAAATCTTTTAATAATATGTATAAGAAAATTACATGTATAAAAAACGTAATACAAAGAATGATGATATCATCAAGCGTAGCGGATACATCTTGGCACTCATCGATTTTCAGGATGTATCCCGATTAAATGGTATACCCATATTAGAAAATGAAATCTATGTATTTCCACGAAAACCTACTGAAGAAACGGAAGTACTTATGTGTGTAAAGTTAAATATATTTGTAAAAATGCTTGAAGCTGCATATATGAATATAGGTGATGATTTATTAGTAATAGGTGAAACAAAGTGTCCATATATAAATACATTAAAAAGGTGTGAACATTTACAATTTATAGGTGAAATTAATACATTATATATGAAATATAGTTATATAGTGAATAGAATTTTACTTCATTTAATAGAGGAAGATTGGAGTGATAATTATATATTATTAAATATAGAACCAAAGGGATATGGTAAGTTGGAAAGAAGTTATCCAGCACCATTAATAACTATACCAGGGGGTACAATGGAAGAAAAAGATAATAATAATTTTGAAGAATGTGCATTTCGTGAATTTTTTGAAGAAACTCGAATAGATATAAGATCAAGTAAATATATATGTTTAACAAAGGATAAATTGAAGTGTTCAAAGTATACAGCCTTTAATCATTTTAATAAAAAGAATAAACGAAATAAACTGGGATATAGAATAAGTTGGTATTATAGTATAAAATTAATAAAACCAGAAATAGTAGAGGAGGAAGAAAGTTTGGATTTAACTTTGTTAATAAATACAACCCTTTTAGAAAATTTAGATAAATGTTTGAATATTTTTTAAAGTAAATAAATCAAATTAATTTTTACTTTATTCAAAGTAAAAAGGGGTTACAATTTAATAATTTAAAATTTTTGAAATTTATTCATCCATTTCTTCTTCATATTCTTCATCATCTTCACCATCATCATCTTCAACTATAACAGTTGGTTTTTTAATAGTTGAAGGTGTAGTTGATGGGGTAAGTTTAGTTGAAACTTTGAAAGACCAGTTATTTTCTTTACATAACTCGATATCATTTACACTAAGAGGAATAATAGTTCCATCAGAATGTTGTTTACCAATAACTTCATCTGTTTTAGGATCAAATATAAATCCGGTTTCTTTGTGTTCAAAATTTTCGAATTTATTTTTCATAATATGAAAGAGTGTACGTCTTTTTTCAATTACATCAAAGATAGGTTTTTTTTCATCATCAAGTGCAGATGACTTTTTAGCTACTTTTGGTTCCTTAGGTTCTTTTGTGTCTTTAACAGTTTTAGGAGTTTTTGCGATAGGTGCAACAGTAGAGGTATCTTTGGCAGTATGTCTTTTACAAGAATTTGTACCAGAAACAACAGTTGCACCACAAGGTTGATTTTTACGTTCACCAGATTTCATAAGTGTAGTACAACCAGAACTACTATTTGAACTACTGTTTGAAATGGTAGAAGTAGAAGTAGTAGAAGTAGTAGAAGTAGAATTACTAGACTGAGTTAAGTTAGAAAAATGATTGGAAAGAATAGAAGAAATGTCTTCTAAAGATTTTATTTTATATTTAGAGCATAATTCTGTAGCACAATTTTTAATAGTATCTTGAATGTTTGACATTTTTTAATTATAAATACTTATTAAGACAAGTGTATACTAATTAATATTACAAATAGTCTTAAATTGTAAAAATCAATTTATAATTTTATAAATTAAATCTTTTTTTATAAAAACGTATATTTTCTTTTAAAGAAGTAGAAGGACCCCATAAAATCCATAGTGATAAGCTACCAGCAGTTTTAAATGCATCAAAATTTTCATTTGCAGAGTGGCGTTGAATATATCTTCTGCGTCTTTCAGGGTCTTTATGTATTGTATAATCTGAGTATCCTTTTGCTCCGAAATGAGTTACAGTTCCATCACTAAAATGTGCATCATATTTTTTATCTTTTTTTACAGAAGGAACAATTTTGATGAGTTTGATACGTAAGGAACTACGTTCCCTACTACCTTCCTTATTTTTACTTCTAGATTTACTTCTACGTAAGGAACTACGTCCCCTACTACCTTTCTTATATCTACTTAATGATCTAGATTTTGATCTTTTATGTGAAGTCATACTAAGTATTTTTAATTTAAGTAAAGAAAATTAAAAATGTATTTAAAATTATTATATTTATAGGTTTTTTTATAATTTTGATAGAGGAGGTTTTAAAGGAACCTAGGTTCCTTTATTTTCTTTATAATTTTGGCAGAGGAGGTTTTAAAGGAACCTAAGGTTCCTTTATTAGGTTCCTTTATTTTCTTTATATTTTTGAATAATTAAATCGGTAGTAGAAGTAGTTAATAAATATTTTTTACAAATCTCTCTATATAGATTATAATCTATATCTATATTTTGTTCAAGTAAAAACATGTCAGGACTTTTATTAAATAGTAAAAATTGTGAAATACTGAATATTAAGCCTAGATAGTATTTTACTTCTTTAATATCAATTTCATTAGTAGAATAATGTTCAGGATTATTTTGAATAATATCGTTATGAATAATAGCTATAGTGGAGGCACGAATTAAACTTCCTTTTAATATCATAGAACTTAATACAATACAAGCTAATGCAAGTACAGTATAAGGAATATATTGTTTTGAATTATTTATACGTAAAAGTAATCTATCAAATAACATAATAGAATGACCATAAATAGAAATATTAAATTTATGATTTGATTCACACCATTTCCAAATTAAGTCGTGCATATTTTCTCTTTCAATATCATTCATTTCGCAAATTTCTTCATTTTTTATTTCATTTTCATTATTTTGATATAAGCATGCATAAGATTTAAAAATATCAGATTCAAGTAGTTTTGAAGCAGTACATCTAATATTAGTATCTTTAAGTAAACAATGACCTATTACTTTAATAAAATCTCTATCTTTGATATGTTTACAAATACAAGAAAATATTTGACCATATTGAATAGAGCTGTAAAAATTTGTTAAATATAGAGTAGGATTAAAAGCATTATCTGTTTTAATATTGCAAGTATATTCATAAAACATTTCTAATTCTTTTTCACTAATGCCACAGTCTTTTAATAAAGTTCTAATAAAACTTAATCCAGTAATCCATTCAAATAAAATCACACCAAAACTCCACATGTCATTTTTGTCAGAATAAGAAACATTACTTAATTCTTCAGGACTTACATAGTAAAGCGTACAACGTTGATAACTATTAGGATAAATAGAGGAGTGATGCCAGAAACAAATACTTCCATAGTCTATAATGGTAGGTTTTAATGTTTTTGGATTAATTAAGATATTTTCAGGTTTAAGGTCACCATGACTAAATCCGTTTAAATGTAATGAATGTAAAGTATGTAAAATATAGCTAAATAAAATTATAGTTTTTTCTTTATTATTATATTTAAAATTATTCATAGTTTGACCTAAGTAGTCCATCTCAAATAACAAAGAATGATTATTTTGAATTGTAACATTTACAGATGGAATTAAGTCATAAAATTTTGAAATCATTGTATTATTTGAATTTTTAGCTGTTAATCTATCTTTAGTTACAGTTTGATAAAAAATAGCTTCACGAATAGAATGATCATCTAAATAAAAATCTTCCTCTTGATCTTGATAACAAAAAATTTTACATGTTTTTGTTACAATACTTCCATTTTTTGTAACAAGTCCATAACTACCTTTTCCAATATATTCTGTATCTTTATTATTTTTATTTTTGTTTATTGTTGTGATATGATTCATTTTTATTATAACAAATTAATAAATATTTTTAACTTTTATATTATGTATTTATTAAAAGTTAAAAATAAAAAAAATGTTATCATCTTCAATAGAATATAAAAGTATAAAATATTTTATAATTATTGTATCTATTTTATATTTAATAAACTATATATCAGTAATATATTATTTATCAACTTATTCAAGTGATGAAATAATAAAACGTATATTTCATAACAAAAATATTGATGATATAAAAAGTATTGATTTAAGAATATATAGATTAATAAAAAGTGAAAATATTGATAAAAATGATATAGATACTTTAAGAAAAAGAATTGATAGATATAAACTTGTATTATATTTAGTATCAATATTAAGTATAATATTGAGTTTATTATTTTTGGTATATATATTAAATTATAAAAATTTAAGTATAAATAGTAAAATTATAATTAAAAGAATATTAATTGTATTTTTAGTAATATCTATAATTTTTAATTTTGGTTATTTAATAGTAAAAAGTGGTATGGAAGTATTAAATATAATATTATATTTATTTATTATTGGATTTTTGAATAGTAAATAAATATAAAAAACAAAAATAAAATTAAAAACATTTTATTTTTTCTTTTTCTTTTAATAAATAAAAGAAAAAATGTTCGGATTAAAAGAAAAACAAATTCATATGATTATAATCGTATTATTAATCATTTCTATTATCGCATTATCAATTTATTTATATAGACAAATGAAAAAAGCAAAAGAAGCTAAAAAAGAAGCTAAAAGAAAAGCAAAAGAAGAAGCAGCAAAAACAAAACCATCAGAAGTAGTGCAAAAAATGGATGAAGTTCCAAAAAAATTAGAAATGTATAGATACTATTTAGATCAACAAACAAAATCAAATCTTGTATAATTAATTGCAATATTCAATAATAATTTTATTATAATATTCTGTATATTGTTCTTTAGTACATTCATGTTTATATTTTTTAAATATATCATCTTCTATACTGTAATAGTCTAGAAATTGTTCTACATCCATTTTATCATCTTTAGATTGTATACTTTGAATTACAGCTTCTTTTTGTTCAGATGGTAAAGAATGAAGAATTATATTATAACGATTAAATATAGTATCTTTTAATTCTTGATATAAACTTATTCTTAAATTTTTATCAACTTCTATACAATCTTTACAAATAGTATTAAATAAAGAAATAACAAAAGAAGAGTAATTTTCAATAGTATTAGTATCTGTATTAATTAAAAATAAAGTAAACTCTTTTATTTTTTGTTCACACTTTAGATGTTGTATAAATTGATATACAAAATAAAATAAAATAGTAAATGTAAAATTTTCAAATGTAAAAGTGCTATTTGAAGTAAAATTATCAAATATAGAGGTAAATATATTATTATTATCATCATTTATAATTGTTATACATTTACATTTGTATTTAAAAATGGATACTATTTCATTTAAATAAGATAGTGATAAAATAGGATATTGTGTAGCTAAAAAACGTATTTTTTTAATACATTTATTTTCTTTATTTATTTTTTCAATATCAGATGAAATAGTATTTAAATATTTATGAATTTGTCTACCAAATTTTACTTCATCTGCTTCACCTGCTTTAATTAGTACTTCTGCAGCATCATATTGTTGACGATATGTAGAATTTTTATCATTAGCACAATCAACAATAAAATCTAAAGCATCTTGACGTATAGAGTGTTCCCTTCCATATTTTGAAAGAATATAGGTAGCAGAAGAAAGCATTAAATCAAGTGGATAATGTTGTTGTAATCCGTTTGTAAAAAAATAAGGGTGCATTTCGTGAATAATTTCGTCATGTAATTTAAAAGAAATATCTTGAGTACTCCAGAAATGAAAACGTTTATAAATATTAAAATGAGTCGTATTTTGAATGGATTTTACAACTTCTAAAGTGTGAGGAATACAGTCTTTGTAAGGAATAGTAAGCATATAACGAACACATTGCATTCTGTCTTCTATTTTGTTATCTATTAATAATCCGTTTTTTTTCAGAATTAAAAAAGGATGTTCCCCATCAGTAGAAGAAGTATTTCCAAAAGTAGAAGTATCTAAATTAAAAAAATGTTTAGATGAGGTAGGAATATTAGAATGAATTAAATTTTTGACTTCATTTAAATTATAAGTATTATTTTGTTGAAAGAAAGACATTATAATTATATATAATTATAATAGTAAAACTTTAAATATAAAAAAACTAGTATAAAATTAAATAGGAGGAGGTTTTAGCGACGGAGTCGCGAGTGCAGCTCAAAGAACCTAAGGTTCCTTTACTTCATATAAAAAAATACATAGCATAAAATAAAAATAAAAATAAAAATAAGTGCAATGTAAATGTAGGTTTGAGTTGTCCATTTATTGCTTACACTTGAAGAAGTTGAAGAAGCTGAAGAAGCTGAAGAAGCTGAAGAAACTGAAGAAGGTAAATCTTCAAAAAATTCTTTATTTTTTGGTAATACCATCGAAGGCATTCTTTGAGTCATATTTAATACAGGTTGTTTTTGAGTCATATTTAATATTGGTTTTTTAATATCATCTTTGATATCACTATCTTTCATTTCAACAAATCTTGGTGGAGGAACTTGTTTAGTACCAAATGCAAATGCTTCATTAATAACTTTAGGATTGAGAGCATCTTCTTTAGTCATAGTTTTATATGTTGCAGCATTAGCTACATCTAATTGAGGGCCAAATAATGCAGGATTAGTAAGCATATATTTATTATTAGGTTTAATATAAGGATCAACAGCAGGTAATGCTCTTTGAACAGTTGTTAACATTGGACTAGCTCCTAAGCTACTGTAACCAGGTTTTAATCCGTCAGCTTTAGTAAGAACAAATGATTTGATAAAACGGATAAAACGTTCATTTGTAATTTCTACACCAGCAGCTACAGCATTTTCAGCAATATTAACTAAAGCATCCATAGCAATACCACGGTCAATACATTCATTTAAAACACGATTGTTATTGGATAATAATTCAGGAGTAAATTTATCACAAACTTTAGGACAAGCAGCATAACGAATAGGTTCAGGAGTACTGAGTTTACCTAAAGCATTATATTGAGTGTCTATATTATACATTTTGTCAGATCTACGATAAATAAAGTCACCATTAGTGGAGCAAATCATAGCACTATCAGGAGCTAAGGGATCCATTTGTTCACAACGAGTATAACAAGTATTTTCAGATCCAGGTAAATCATTATTGATACGACAGAATTGAGAATCGAGTGCTGCAGTTAAAAATTCATTAGAAGCTTTACGTGTAAAATCAGATTTATTTTGTTCATCTAAATAAATATCACAATAACCATCCCATTGACGACCACATCTTTGTGACATAAAAGTGGTACATCTTCCGATATCATAACGTAAAGGATTATCAGCTCCGTTAAAAAAGTTACCTGCAATACAATCTTGTACAGGATCAGCTAAATAAGTTTTGACAGGTACATTATTTTGAAATGTTGAATAATTACTTTCCATTTTAAAAATATAGATAGGAAAAGAAATTTTTATTATCACTATTTTTAAAAAAGATAAACTTCTTCAAATACAGATTTAAAATACTTATTTATTAAATAAATAATTTATTCAATAAAGTAAACTATAATATGTCAACTATTAATACAGATATTACACATCCTTTATTACAAATTATACCATGTACCAAAGATTTATTTCATATTTATTTAAATGTAGGTATTGATTTTTCAGATGATCTTTTTGATAAAATACAAACTTTATTTAAAGATGGTTTAGGAACAAAACAAAAACCGCTTAAATGTAATACACTTCAATTAAATAAAATTATAAATGATTTAAATAAATGTTGTCAAGAATTTGATCCAAATGATGATGAAACTGATGATGATAGTGATGATGAAGAAGAAACAATTCAACAAGTTTTAGCTCGTAGATTAAAAAGTGAAAGTACTCAAGAAATTATAGAAGAAGATACTGTAGAAAATAGTGAAGATGAAGATACAATTACAGCAAGTAGACGTATTCGTTATTTGTTAAAATCTATAAAGGTTTTAAAAGATGAAATACATAACTTAAAACAATCAAAAGTATAGTAATATATATTTTAAATACATATATTAAATAATATCACGATGATTTCTGAAATTATTTTAGGTATAATTATCCCTACAATCTTATTTTTTCAAATACCGTTTGTATCAAATTGTGTACAAACATTACGTTCTAATTTAAATATTGTATATACTGCATATTTAGCAACATTAAATAATATACAAAATGAAAATAAAGATAATTTATTTATGCAACTAGTTGCTCCAACTTATGCAGTTTATAAATTATTTATAAATGGTTATAAAGCATCTATTTCATATATGGAATATATTAATAATAAAAATGTTATATTTTTTGAAAAACATTATTGTGTTCAATACACATTACATAACAAACCTTATTATATTCTTTTAGATAAAAAAGAGGTATCAAACAATCAAATTTATAAAGTTATTGGAATCGATACCTCTACAGAAGAAAGTGATGATGAAATTGATAATGAAGATTTATCCTCTTCCGAACAGTATGAAACTAGTTGTGAAGAAAATAATACTAGTTGTGAAGAAAATAATACTAGTTGTGAAGAAAATAAATTAGAAAATGAAGTAGAAAATGAAGAAGAAAATGAAGTAGAAAATGAAGAAGAAAATGAAGAAGAAAATGAAGAAGAAAATGAAGAAGAAAATGAAGAAGAAAATGAAGAAGAGGAGATTTTAAAAAAACCTAAGGTTCCTTTATTAGATATAACAGAATACTTTTTTTCTTATTATGGTCCTTCTAAAAATTTTCATAATTCAGTCATTACACCTAGATTATTGGGTTTTGATAAAATAGTTATTTATTATTTAGATGGAGTTAATTTTGAAGAATGTGAAGTAACATTTATAGATGATCAAGTTATACAAATTTAATTATCTAATTTATTAATATAATTTTGACTTGATAATAAGGATGCTAATTCAGGTGAAATTTCTTTTAAACTACATAAGGTTAATATTCTTTCAATAATACTAACCATTGGAACATCTTGTTGATCAACAAATTCTTTTTCATTTTTAGGAAAAGATTGTATAAATCCTAATGTTTCATAATAACGAATTAATCCTGACATATTTTTGTCACCTAAGTCACCAGATGCATTTAATACAATAAATTCTTTTGGATGAATTAATTTTTTATTTAAACAATGTAATAAGATTAAACATAGTAAAGCATGGGCAGCACCTTTAAGTTTAGGACTATTTAGAATAGTTTGATTACCATATATAGAAATATTATTATAAAATTCTTCTATTTTTATTCTGTAATTTGGTATATTATAAAATTCAGCATCATTAGGAGAGTTATAAATAGTTATTTGTACTTTTAATAAACATAAGTTTTCATCATATTCATCTTCATCATATTCTTCTTTTAAACTATTTATGATAGGATCACATATTTCATTATAACATTTTATACAACCTATAACTGATAAAGCATCATCAATACTTTCGTCTGTAGTTGGATCTATAGGATGTTTATAAATAATATCTAATATAAAATTTCTTTGAGTATTCATTTTATAAAAGGTAAATATTAATTTTAATAAATTGATATTTATTGAGTTATAATACTTTAAATTTAAAATATATATTAATATATTTAGTAAAAAATGAATAGTAAATTACAATATTATAATATAAATGGATTTGGAAGTCATATTGGTTATAAAAGTAATATGAAAGATACAATATGTAGTTGTATTAATCAACATATGTATAGTTGTCAATTTTTTCTAGGAAATAGATTAAGTTTAACAAGAAGTAAATGTACTACAAAAGATATAGAAGAAGCAAATGAATATTTTAAAAAATGGAAACTTAATGTATATACTCATATACCATATTGTATAAATTTAAGTGGGAAAGGTGGAAAAATTGCATATCAAACTAATAATGATGATAATGATGAAGCTACACAATATGCAAAAAAATGTGTACAAAGTATACAATCAGAATTAGATGTTTTACATCAGTTAAAATGTAATCAAAAAGGTTCAATAGTTCATATTGGTAGTATAGGAGATAATAAAAATATTACAGATGGATTAAATGCAGTAGTAAAAAGTATAAATTCAATAAATTGTTATACAGATACACCTTTATGTTTGGAAACAATGGTAGGATGTGGTGGAGTACTTGGTAAAAGTATAGAAGAATTAAAATATATAATTGATAGAGTTGATAATAAAGAAGGAATCGGAATATGTTTAGATACATGTCATTTATTTGCAGAAGGTAGTTATAATTTAAGTGAACAGATACAAATTGATGCATTATTTAAAGATTATTTTTGGGCATTTGGGTTAGATAAAATAAAAGTAATTCATTTTAATGATAGTTTAGATGTATTTGGAAGTAAAAAAGATAGACACTCAACAATAGGTGATGGTTATATTTGGAAACATCCTACACAAAATAATAAACTTAATCAAAGTTGTAAGTACTTTATTAATAAATGTGTAAAAGAAAATATAAATATAATATTGGAAACTGAACCAGAAGATTATGAAAAAGTAGTATCACTATATAATAAATAAAGGACCCCCCTCTTAATCATTTTTTAATATAATTAAATATAAGTATAAATTTATTTACAAATTATATAATTTGTAAATTTAAATATTTTTAAAAAATTAAAAAAAACTAGTACAAAAATAAATATTAAAATAAAAATGTATTAGTTTTTTTAAAAAAAGTTAAAATTTGAATATTTTAAAAAATTAAAAAAAACTAGTATAAAAATAAATAAAATTATTATAGAGGAGGTTTTAACGCGCAAGCGCTAGGTTCCTTTATTAAAAATATGACATATAAATGTAAATGAGAATAATAAAAAATAGAGTTATAAAAAAAGTGGTATACCAATTAATTTGTTTTTTAACTTCTATATTTTTATTATTTTCTTCAGAATGAAATTTAAATAACCAGATAGGTTGTAGAATAACTAATAAAATAATGGCTAAAATTATGCTAAAAATGAGTTTAACAAAAGTAGATTTGTGATTATGATGATGTAAATATTCAATATTTGTAAAATACATTTTTTATTTTATATAATAGTTACTAAAAAATAAAATAGTTTCTATAAAATAAAAATGTATAGTCATGTTCAAAATATGAATAAAGCAAATTTTACCGTATTAGAAGATATTTTTCCATTACAACCAGTAGCACAAAATAATTATGGTATGATGTCACCTTCTTATAATAGTAATCGTATTATACCTGCTTATGATGCAGTTGTTCCTCCACCTCCTGCAACTCAATATATAGAAAATTTACAACGTCAATATCCAGATGCTGTATATGCGAAAGGATTATATTTGCCTCGTTCAACAAGTTATGACAAAGTATCTAGAGAACAAACAGCTCCAATGGTTCAATATGGACAATTTACATTTCCACCAGGATTTGCAGGTGGATTACCATATATGAAAGATGCAATAATGGAAGATAAAAATATAGTAATGAATCCATATGGAGGTGTAGGACCAGTTGTTCAAGCTAGTCCAGAGTTACAAAAACCATTAAGTATGTATCCAATGAATTCACCAGAAATAACTGATTGGAACAATTTAGGTATGTATAAACCACATCCAAAATATCATCAACATCATCAACACCATCAAATGCGATTACCACAGTCAGAATCATTTAGATTTGAAAATAAAGAAAAGAAGATAGATTGTGGAGATATAAGTGATCATTTACGAGTTTGTAGTAAGTGTCGAGATTTATTTAGTTGTGATAAAAGAACATACTTTGTAATAATGATTATGATTGTGTTAGTATTTTGTACAATATTATATTTAATGCATCGTAAAGAATAAAAAGGTAAAGTTTAATTTAAAGAAATAAATAATTAGACAGTTAAAGTTATATTAAAAAATGGAATGTTTAAAATATTTATTTAATACAAATTATCCAAAAGAAATTAATGCATTATGTTTAAGTGCAGGTGCAGCAAAAGGTTTTTATCAATTAGGTGCATGTCATTATATTGATACAAAAGATAAATTTAAAAAAATAAATACATTTATAGGAACAAGTGTAGGAGCAGCAATTTCATGTATGTTTGCAATAGGATATGAACCATTAGAATTTTTTAGTAGAAGTTGTGCTGAAGATATGAATGAATGCTGGGAGTTTGATATATCACTTAGACAATTTTTAATAGAATGGGGAGGTATAGATAATAATAAATTAAAAGAATATATAGAAAAAGCAATAATAGAAAAATATGGATTTATTCCAACATTTGAACAATTATATTTAAATTCAGGAAAAATATTTATATGTTCAGCTTGGTGTTTAAATAATTCAACTCATAAAACATATTTTAACTTTATAGATACTCCTGATATATTAATTAGTGATGCAGTTATAGCATCATGTGCATTACCAGGAGTATTTACAAAAGTTCAAATTGATAAATACTATTATTTAGATGGTGGTTTATTTGATTATTGTCCAATAGAATATTTGATATCATTTATACAAAATAATTTTGATGTGCCAGTAAGTAGTATTATTACATTTTATACAAAGTCAATAGGATGTAATGAAGATATAAAAATAGATTCATTATTAGATTATTTACGCGAAATTGCATATATACCTTTTTTTATACAAAATCCAATTGATAGTTCAAAATTAAAAGAAAAATATAAAGAAATACCTTTAAAATATATTGAGTTAAACTGTGAACATAATGAAATAACTTTAACAACAAGTGTACAAACAAGAATAAAAAATTTTTGTAATGGATATGAACAGTTAAAAGACTTTGAATATTTATTATAATTGATTTTTTATTAAAAATATATTTATAATTAAAAAGATTAATTATAAACTAAAGAATACAATACTATTTTTATTCGATAGTTAATAGTTTAAAATTTGTAGATAATAATATGCCTCCAAAAAACTTTTTAACAGCTAAGAAAAAAGACATAGATACTACAATTTTATTAGAAGATATTAATACAGAAGAGTTAGATAAAGGATATAATATAAAAGAATATCTTTTAAATAAACAAAATAATAATAATACTACAACTACAAATAGTTCATCATTTATTACAAAAAAAACAAGAACTAGTAAAAAAAATATTGAATCCAAACAAAATGATGGAAATATAATTACAACTCAATTAGAAAATTTAGGTTTAACAAAAGAACAAAAAAAATTTGAACCAACTATGATTAAAGTAAGTGATGTTGCTTCAAAAAATGGACCTAAAATGGTATTAAATTTTAATAAACAAATTCTTAATGTTGAAGAATGTAATAATTTAAATTGCTGGTGGTGTAGACATCCAATTTCTAATGAATATCAAATAGTAAGTTGTCCATTACGTTATATTGATGAAGTATTTCATTGTGAAGGTAGTTTTTGTAGCTTTAATTGTATTAAAGCATATATTGAAGATAAAAATCATTATAATATGAAATATAGGGAGTCTATAGCTCTTACTTTATTATATTATTCTCAAGTTTTTAATAAAGAAATAAGTTATTCTAATTTAGTAACTGCTCCTCATTGGAGTTTACTTAAAAGTTATGGCGGTAATCTAGAAATTGAAGAATTTAGAAATGAATTTCAACGTATTCAATATTACGGTCCATCTGGTAGTTTAATTCGTGATATAACAAAGCCACTAAAAACTGCTTTTACATTTATTGAAAGAAAATAATAAAGGAATCTTAGGTTCCTTTAAAACCTCGTCTATCATTTTTTAATTCAAATAAGAAGACATTATTACTCTTAATTAAAAAATTTAACTTTTTTATACTATAAAGTATAAAAAATTAATTTAAAATATTTTATTAAAAATAATCAATTATTAAAGAGGAGGTTTTAAAGGAACCTTAGGTTCCTTTATTAATAAATTCTAAATAAAATTCTTGTAATTCAGAATGTTCTTGTATATTTTCTTTTAATAAATCTAAAAATAATTTATTAGAATTATTATTCTCATCAGTAGTATTATTTGTGTTACTATTATTTTCATTATTAATATTTAGATGTTTTACTGGAAAAGGTTTAAATACAATTTTGTCAAATGATTGTAAACATTGTTTATAAATAGATGTATTTTTAAATGATTTTAATAGTTCATATTCACCTTTAAAAATAATTTTAATATTACTTTTACATTTATTCCTTTTTTCTATTGCAAGTAATTTTGGATGATGAAGTAAATTTTCTATATTATCTTCAGTTAAAATTATAGTAATACATTCTTTACATGTTAAACCTAATGATATTTCTTTTAATTGAATTGTAGATGGATTATTTTCTGAAGATGAAACTGTGATTAACATACAAGTTTTTTTACCTAAATCTCCATATCCAATATATCTAGAAGAACCTAGACAGTAAAAATTATGTTTTACTTTTTGTTTAGAATGTATGTGACCATTAATTAATAATGGAAATTCATCTTCCCATTCTTCTATTCCTTCAGCTATAATTGAACCCATTTTTGCACCATTTAATAATTGATGTGAAAATATAACTTGTGATTGTTTCCAATTTTCTGCTTTTTCATTTAATGCTTTTAAAAACATTCCATCAGGAACATAAGGACAAAAAGTAAGTTGAATATTATTTTTTATAATAGTTTCAGGTGTATCAATAACTATAAAATTTATGTCCCATTCTTTACAAACATTCAACCAGTGATTTTGTTTTAAAAAACTACTATTATTTGTATAATCATGATTACCTACTAAGCAAAATGTTTTTGCAAAAGATTTACAAAGTTTAAAAAATAGTATAGCTAAATTTAAACTTTCAGTATGTAATGTCTCATGATTATGTAATATATCACCTAATATAACAATATAATCTAAATCAGATATATTTGAAAGGGCAATTTCTAATTTATTTAAATATTCTTTAATATCTTCTTCATCTTGAATACGAATATGAGGATCACCAATACAGAATACTTTTAAATTCATTTTTAATAAAATATTTGATTTGATTTGTAGTTTATTATACTTTAAAATAGTATAATAAAATCATTTTATATTTGTAATTAATTTAATTATTTAATTATTTAATAGAAGATAATATTTTTTGTTTTAATTCTTTACTTACAAAATTACCATTTCCATATTCTTTTTTATTAATACGATAATTTTTAATAATATTATATAATTCTCTAGCATTTATTTTATTTATAACATTTACAACATCTTCATATTGAATACGAGTTAATGTTTTACTAGTGTATAAATAATGAATAGATGTTAAAACTTTAAATTGAATTGGTGGAAGAATACATACCTTTTTATAAACATAACGATTTAAATATTTTTTAAAAATATTTTTTGAAACATCAGTTAAGATAGTTTCAGCCTCATGAAATTCATTTTTAAATTCAGGATATAAATCAACAAATATTTTTAATTCTTCTTCATTATTTCTTAATTCAAGATATCTAGCAGTTACATTTGGTACATTTCCTCTAGATTTAAATAATGTATCATATTTTGGATGAACTAATTTAAAAAGTTGTCCTTTTTTTGTAATTAAAAGAACACCAGCATATTTATAAATATCAACTGAATTGACATAATTAATTAAATGTTCAAACGTAGTAAATGTATATTTTGGTGGAGCTTTATAAACAAAATTTTCCTCTGGATATAAATATTTAAATTTTGATGAACGATCAAACATACCTAAACAATACATTTCAGGAGTTTTGTATCCTCTAACTACAACACGATTACTATCAGTATTACGAATTAAAAAGATGTAAATATAATTTTTATTACATTTATTACAAAATGTTTCAAAAATAGATTTTGTTTTATCACTAATATCATCAGTTTTATTTTCTTCTGTATCACTTTCATCGCTAACTTCGTCAGCCCAAGATTTTGGTTTTAAAGTTGTATTGGATAAAATATTAACAAATGTTTCTCCATATGTAGTTGTACTACCCCATTTAGATGAAAATGCATCAATTTTTTTATGAGTACTTAAATACCATTTACTATTTTCTTTATTTTCAGTATCTTCATAATACCATAAACGAACAATTGAACCTTCATGACATTCATAAAAAGTACTAGTTTTTAAATTAGGAGTAATAAATTTTTCGATATTAGTAGTATCTACTGTTGTAATTTCAGGTGTAAAAGGAAAAGATTTACATACTTCAGCATTATTATTTTTAATAATACCTCTAGCATCTTTTAAACTATCAGGACTATTTAAGTCACAAGTATCATAATGATAAACTTTAAGATTATTTAATTCATCAGTAACTAAAATACTCATTTTTAAAATATTATAGTTGACTATTAACTATTATTTTAATAATAGTGTATCTTTAAATAACTATTTTAACTACTATTAAAATAGTAGTAATTATAAGTAGTAATTATGGAGTAGTTGAATATACACTTTGATTTCCTCTAATATATTTACAAATATTGGATTGTAATTCATCATTTCTACATTTAACTAAAAGTGGCATAATTGGATTTTTATTCCAAACTAATAAATCACCATTTCCTTGATTACGTATAAGTGGATCATTTGGATAAATATACTCTGGAACAGATTGATAAATATGTGGATAATATGGATAGTTATAATTTTCAGCACCAGTTGTATTTGTATTTGTATTTGTATTAGTAGTAGATTTTGTGTCAGGTTTTAAATGATTAGCTATAAATAAACCTAATACTATAAATACAATACAAATAAGCATACATTGTGTAAAAGTTGGTTTAAATGAAAATTTCATCTTATTTTATTATTCTCTTTAAATAGATAAATAGATAAAAATTAACTTTAGATAAAGAATATATCAGTTAATTCAAACTTTTTTACTTTTTTTTACTTTATTTCAAAGTAAAAACAAACTTTATTTTTAATTAATATTTAATAATTAATATTTAATAATTAAACTAGTGTACTTTTAATTTTTACCACCACGTTTACCTTTTCCTTTTGCTGGTGGAGTTGGAGGTCTTACTGGTTCATTTTCTTCTTCATCTTCTTCATTATCAGATACTTTTAATTGTTCTGTATCATTGGTAATTTCAGATATATCAGTTGGTTCACTTACATCAATACCATTATCTTCATCATCATCATTTGATGCTTCAAATACATCAGCTAATAAACGTTTTGGTCCATTGTCAAATGGTTTTACAACAGCTTCAACTAATTTACATTGAATACTAATATCTTTACCGATAAAAATATCTTCAATTTTAACTGCTACAGTTGCATAAAAACGTTTATTAATTAATGTTTTTGGATCAATTTCTAATTGATTACCTTCAGAATCACGTTCAGTTTCTGAATAGAAACCAGTATTAATTCTAGCTGGAATAAAATTACCATTTTTATCAGTACGATCTTTAGATTGCATTAAACGAATTGCAAACATTGGTGAATCATTCATATTAATATTACCATTTTCATCAGGTTTACGACGTGCTAAACCATTTTCAAATAATGATTCAGGTTTAATAGCTGGTTTTTTAATAGATTTTCTATTTTCAAGATCAGTAAACCATTCTCTACATTTTTCTACAATTGCATTTAATGTTTCTTCTGTTTTACGTTGTCTTGGAGTTGGTCCAGCTTGTGAATCCCATAATAACATTAATGCACTTAATTGTGCTTCACCAAATGAATCAGAAATTTTAATACATAATGAACGATCTAAACGTAATATTAAATCACCTACAGATTTACCATCAGGATTACGAGTTTTAATATTGACTCTGTGAAAAGTGACAGTACTGCCATTTTGTGCTTTACTTGATTGTTCTTTTGCTTTTTCAAATATCATATTGTTGACATCATAAGTGAGTGGATCAGAAATAACTGTTTTAATCATCTTGTTTTCAAATTGTTTTCCAAAAGCTAATTGCTTATTATATTAATAATTTATATCTTTAAATTAAAAAAATCAATTTACGATTTTTACACTTTTTTAAAACTTTTTTAAAACTTTTTTTACTTTTTAAAAAGTAAAAAGCAAAAAATTAGTAAAAAATAAGAAATTAAAATTATATCTAATTATAACTAATAAAATGAAACATTACTCTAAGAAAACAAAATTTATAATCACATTTATTATTTTGTCCGCTATTGCTGGTTTAGTTTTATGGCATATGTCGAAATCAAAAGATTCAGAAATAATAAAAACAGATGAAAATTATAGATATCAATCTCTTTCACAACCTACTGTAACAAATCCTAATCCTATTGTAGATGATAAATTTAGAGCTTCTGCTTATGGTGACAATACTGCATATTTTCAACCTTATAAAAAACCTAGATTTGCAAAATATATACCAGATTATCCAAACTTATCTGCATCAAGCGAAATTGTTGCATCCGGTAGTCAATATAATGGAGCATTTGAAAATTTCAGATATCAAACATCAACAGAAAAAATTCAACCAACTGTAGCTGAATTACCAAGTGGACAATATATTATAAAAAATAAAAATACTGGTATACTTTTAAATAGTACATCTTGTACACCTGTACAATGTAATAATTTTGTATATAATCCAAATATGACTCCAAGTAAAGATGAAGGATGGAATTTACATTTAGTTTCAAAAGGTATTTATATATTTAAAAAACCAAATAATAAAGAATGTTTATATGCTGGTTTAGCTGATAAATTAAAAAGTTATCAATTAGAACCTAGTTGTTCTAAAAAAACAAACGTTTGTGGATTAGAAACCTTAAATTATGAAAAGAAATTAGATCCTGAAAGTAAACGTACTTATTTTGAAGTATGGAAATATCCAGAAGGTTTTGCTATTCGTAATGTTGAAAATCAAAAATTTGTTTGTTTAATTAATAATGAAATTTCATTTGTTGATAATATCACACCAGAATGTTTATTTACTATTACACCACAATAAATAAAGGAACCTAAGGTTCCTTTAAAACCTCCTCTTAATAATTTTATATTTAGTGTTTATAATTTATTTATACTTTTAATAAAAGTATAAATTTTAAAAAAACTAGTACATTTTTATTTCTAAATTTAATTTTGTATTAGTTTTTTTTAAATATTTTAAATTTTGATATTTAATAAAAATATTAAAAACTAATACAAAAATAAAAAGAGGTTTTAAGAGGAACTACATTCCTCGTGTTCTTGAATTCTAATTATTTTTGCTGGTATATTAATTTCTTTTAATTGTTGTATAAAATATGGATTTAAATTATGTAATTTAGTTAACTCTTCTAACTTTTCAAAATTTATTTCTATTTTTGGTATATGTATATCTGTATTACCTTGAGTATCAAATAAATCTCTCATTTTATTAATTTCATCTATATCAAATGTAATATTAGGTATATCTTCTATTCTTGAATAAGTTTGTAAAAGACGGATAGCATTTACTGGTCCAATTTTAGCTATTTTATTTTTACGATTATAATCACAACCAATAAGAATACCAAAATCTTTTAGTTGTTCATTATTTAATTCCCATTCTTCTTTTAATTCTTGTAAATTTAAATGACTTATTATACCAGTATTTGCATCTACGTTAAATATTATATTTGTTGCTGCATGTGCAATACAATCTGTATCACAACTTATAACAGCATTACCAATACCATTTTTAACTAAAAAACAGCAATATCCTTCTGCTTCTTCTTCTGCTTGTAAATGAGGTATACCTAAACTAGTAAGTATATCTTTCATATTTTGAAAATGTGCAGGTGTAATAAATACAACTGTATTTCTAAGTTTATCTAAGTAATCCTGTAATGCATTAATTTCAACTGTTGTAAATGTATTTGATTCTTCTACTAATAAACGTTTTACAGGCTGACCTTTTATATCAATTTTATCAATATAACCTTTTAATAATTGTATGTCCTCTTCTGAAGTATTTTTTTCATTATATTTATTTAATGATTCTTCAAGTTGTTTAATTTTTTCTAATGTTTGTTGTTTTTTTTCTTTTCTTTCATTTAATTCACCACTTTTTTCAGTTGGTGGTTTACCATCAAATACTACAATTGGATGAACACGATTAATTTTAAATGTAATCATTAAATTAACAAAAGCATTAATCCATCTACTACTATCTAAACCATAAATACAAGCATATTTATATATATAACTAGCAATATCTACAATAACACGTTGATAAGCATATTTACTTATATGATCTTCGGTTAAAAGATGTGGATATTTATTTCGAATAAATTGTAAACAACCATTTAAACCCATTTTTTATTTTATTATTTATTTTGTACTAGTAATTGTACTATATATTAATTAATATATAGTATTGTTTAAATATGAATAATTTTTACTTTAATTAAAGTAAAAAAATTTTAACTATTAATAAAATTATAAAGGAGGGGTTACGGGGAAGAAGCGAAGCTTCAAAGCGCACACTTCGTTCGATGCTCCGCATCAGCGCTAGTTCATCGTATTTATTGTTTTTTAGAAACAGATTCTGGGAAGTGACGAGTTAATAATTTTTGAAGATAATAATAGTATAATGGTGATGGTTGATTAGTTTCTGGATCAACTGGCATAGTTTTTGGATCATATTTTAATAAAGCAGTAAGTTTTGCATCTGGTTTAATAATACGTTTGTTATCATTATCTTGTAATTTAGCATCACGAATATATTTACAAACAGCACGAGTAACATCAGTACGTGAATATAATTTAGTATTATCCCAACCG
>JACCDO010062589.1_pt1 | contig 23695 bp, 26 predicted proteins | sample 7446101 | NCBI WGS metagenome assembly JACCDO01 (sample SAMN15323440, study PRJNA562643) | freshwater metagenome | isolation source: river surface water | place: USA:Blue River Watershed | collected 2017-08-16
CCGTTGTTGAGATCAGTGCGCACACCAGATTCAATCTTGGCCCAACGACGAGTGGTTGAGTTGTATCTAAACAATCGATTTGGGAAGTAATCAAGTCGCAAGCAGTAATCTCCGTCCACAGGGTTAGCAGGGAACGTAACGCCAGTTTCAACAGGCAATCCGTTTGGCGGCACAGTGGAACCAGTCAAGTAGCCCACTGTGTATCCAACGCCGTCTGGTGTAACACTAGCGCCACCTTGTGTGCCATCCACTGTGGTGCCTCCGTCTGTGGTCAACCCTGCAGGGTTAGCAGGCTGACCAATATCATTTGTGGGCACAACGTAGAATGCACCTGTTTCGTAGCCACTGAGTGGCACTTCGACATCAGCTTGTTGTAAGATAGCATCATTGATAGACTCGTCTTTGGGACGAGTACTCATGCCTTCGCTGATGGTCTGCGGAGTGTACTCTTGCCAATAAGAGGTATTGGTTATGTCTGTGCCAGCTGGTGTGTTTTGTATGGCTCGATAATACACATCGCCGTAGTTAGTAACCCAACCAGTGGGATAAAAGTTGTCTGGATCCCAGATGTTTTCGCTGACAAACGGTTTGTCTAAAATGTCTTTGTATTCTTGTGCGTTGACCAATGGTGTGGCTTTGACACGCCAAGTATGTGGCATCCAAGTCTGACTCATACCTTCAGTGGCATAGTTGCCGTCTTGGATTACATAGTATCTGGGCAAAGCCTTGGGCGTGGCTTGATTCAGTGGATGATAGTCAATCAAGTTTGTAACTTCAATGACATCGCCTGACATCAGTTTACGACCCAAGGTGTCAATCATGTCATTGTAGTGGAATGTAATAAACAGGGTATCGTTGTTTAAGAACAAGCCAAACTGAGTCAAGTCAAAGTCCACGTCAGTGTGTGTATACACACCACGCATGATATAAATGTCTTCTGCATAGATCCTGTCGCGGTTTTCTAGCAACAGCAAGTCTTGAATGTTCAAGGGATTGAGCTCGTCATAAATGGGCTGTGTGGCATCGCCATTGCCTGAAAGAGCTGAATCCTCCCCGCCGGTTTGTGGGCCCATGTATTTGTGGACATAAATGTCTAAACCGCCGACTGTGTACATTTCGGAGATTGTGCGATCCAAAAACTGGTAGTCGCGGGTTCGATTTGGGCGGTATAGACTTAAACGTGGCATAGTCTAGTATTTATGGGCAGGTTGACCAATAATCCTGTTCCTGCTATAATTTGGACATGAAAGTAATAAAGTTAAACCGCAGATTTCGGCAATTCAAAGAATACGGGCACACAGTGGCTCTGAAGTTTCCCAACGGCTTTACCCCAGACGCACAAGCAATTGCCAGAACCTGTGGAAAAAAGCTAAACGGCAGTGGCTGGATGCGTGAGCACGAATGGTATAGCTATTTTGGTGTCCGCAACGGTCGCGACAGCGTTCGCCCATATTGGATCACATTCCGCAACGAAGCAGATGCTACTTTAGTATTACTTTGTGCTGACTTGACCAAAAAATCATAATCAGCTATAATTACTGTATTCGTCCAAAAGGAGCCAGCGTGAAAGCCATCAAACTTCTAAATCCCCGCAGTTCAGATACCAATGTCATGGGCGGGGAACCCGCGTGGAAAACGCAACCCACAGACAATCGTATCAGTGCCCTGAGCCATGCGTTTTCGTGGTACAACTATTTCTACGGCAAAAAAGATGCCCGCGACATGATTGTAAATTACTTGGAATCGCATGATCGCAAGGCAGATGTGCGAACACTTAAAAGTATTCCAGATTCAGCCATTCGCTTGACCACAGGGTGGCTGTGCCGCATGAAGATGGTTGGCTTGCAACTGGACGAGCACGAACAAATCAAACTGGACAACTTGCTCACAGAGATTTTGACCAGCAAACAAGAGGTTGAGGTAGAATCCGAGCCGGCTCCGGACGCACCGTCAAAGCCAAATATCCAGGATCGTCTGCGCGACAAAGTCGGCGAGTTCCTTGGCGAGCTCGAAGGTTTGTTTGATGAATTTGTTGTCAGCGGTGCAAAACTCAATGCTGACTACAAACCTGTGTCCTTGATGCGAAGCATGAACATTGCACCACAAATGGTGTCAATTATCCGGGACAAATGGACTCGAAAGCTCGCTGAGTTTGAATCAGCAGTGGAAGGCAAAGACCCAGATCTTGTCAAAGCCTACGACTACATGACCAAAACTCAACTCAAGAACTGTGTTAAGTTCTGTGAGCTTGTGATTTCAGACTGCGGCTCGTATGTGCAGATTAAAAAGGTAGAGCGCAAGCCTCGCAAAGTCAAAGCAGTGCCGCCAGAGAAACGTGCGGCCAAGTTCAAAATCCAAGCAGAGTTTGCAGAGCTCAAACTCAAGAGCCTGCCCGCGGCACAACTAGTGGACAAGAGCGAAGCTTGGTTGTATGACACCAAAAAACGCAAACTGATTCACTTGGTAGCTGACGAATACGCAAAAGTGTTTACTGTGAAAAACAACAGCATCATTGGATTTAGCACAGTGGAAACGCTACAGAAAACAGTTCGCAAACCTGCAGAAACTTTGAAGTCGCTGACAGCCGCAGGCAAGCCAGCCGCTCGCAAAATCTTCAAAGATATCAAAACCACCGAGACCGCGTTTAACGGTCGCGGAACGGAGAACTTGATCATCCTTCGCGTTTGGTAAGCTATAAATAGGAGATGCATGTCATCTCCAACAAGGTTGATTTTTATATCACTAATGTTTGCAATCTAACCTGCGAAAACTGCAACAGATTCAACAATTACAAATTCACTGGGTGGCAACGTTGGAGCGACTATGCTGACGTTTACCAACAGTGGAGCAAGCGAGTCAAGCTCACTGCCATCACTATAATGGGCGGTGAGCCTTTTCTCAATCCTACATTGACTGACTGGGTCAAAGGACTCAACGAAACATTCAATGTTAGCGTTCAAATTTTAACCAACGGCACACGTCTCGGGCACTTGCCTGAACTGTACCCATTGCTGAAATATACTGACAGCAACGGAGTGATGAATTCTATCGGCATCAGTTTGCACAACGCTGAAGAATTCGAAACACTAAAACAAGACATTTATAATTTTTTACAAGGACCGATTGAGGTAATTTCAATTACTGACTCTGAAGGATGGGACGGTTGGTCGTATGTTGATTCAAATGGCGTAATAATACGAGTGTTTCCCAAAGATGAATTTGGCCCGTCGGCACTTCGGGTGAACTATCGAAAGCAGTTAACAGTTCATCGAAGCGATCCATTTTTAGCACATCAGGCATGCGGGTTTGTAAGATGGAAAAGTTATCATTTTATCAAAGGCAAACTCTATAAATGTGGGCCTGTGGCATTGTTGCCAGAGTTTGACAGTCAACATCCGTTGCCGTTGTCTCCCAGCGAACGAGAAATTTTAGGTTCGTATCGGCCATTGACTGTGGAAAATTACAATGAATATGCCGAACAGTTTTGGGCCACGCTTGATGACCCAATACCGCAGTGCCAATTTTGTCCTGTGCATGTGGATGTTAAAAAAATATTTCCCATTAGAAAAGGTTCCGTAAGTGATTGATAATGTATACCAAGGTGAGGCGTATGTAAAATCTCAGTGTTTACAGAGAGAGCAAAATGTTGCTGCCTTAATGCAAGATCTAATAGAAAATCTTGGTTATACTCGAGTTGACGAAACTAGAACCCGCTGGCAAACGGCCCAATCCAACGCAGTAGTTCGGCTGGGAGATGATTTTAATATCTGTAGAATAAATTATCGAGAGCCTGAGCATTGGTTTCCAAAAAACACAGTGGTTATAACTGACAACAAAATTTTATTTGAACCTGTGTATACAGTTTGTAAATTGCCCGATAGCTACTGGAGCATTTTTTATTATCAGCCTAGCGGTGTATTCGTGCCTCAGAAAGATTTTCATCTAAGCATAAATCGTGGGTGCCTTCAACGTCAAACAATTCTTAACGAGTTTGTAAACATTCGCGGTAATACTGAACAAGATTATCTAAACTACAATGCAAGCGGTAGTAACAGTGAGCCAATACTAAAACGTCTAGTAAGTTTTGAAACTGCAAATTTACAGAGTTTTATTAATCTTGTGATTGAAACTTATACAGGTGATGATACCATAACGTTTAGTGAAAAAACTTTTAGAGCACTGCAAACGCCAGCACCTTGGATGCTTTATGCTTGCAGGACCACAATAAGTTATTTGAAATCCTTGGGTTTTGATGTGCTAGATGATGTGATAGATCACGGATATGAAAACACATATCAAACTGGGGAGAACGGAATTGATAAAATTCGTGATTGGTTGAAATATGCAGTTCAAAATCTAGAACAAGCTAAAGCATATCCTAATTTGGATGCTCGTTGTTTGCAAGCAGCAACCCATAATCAGCAATTGCTTTTGACCTGGAAAAAACGCTGGCCTAGCGAATTTGCCACCTGGTTGCCTGACACTGTAAATGCACTAAATAAGCAAATACAGGATTAAACCATGGCTGAAAATACACTACCGCAACTGAAGCAAGACCTAATAGAATACGTTCAACTTCAGCTGGGTTCTCAAATTATTGATCTTGAATTAGACCCTGCACACTACGAAGCAGCCTATCAAAAAACCATAGGCACTTACCGTCAACGTGCTAACGCTGCCTATGAAGAAGCATATATCTTCATGGAACTGATTCGAGACGAAAATATCTATACTCTGCCTCAAGAAGTTGCCAGTGTGCGTCAGATTTTCCGTCGTACTTTTGGTGATAGCACAGGGCCCTTTGCATCAAACTTTGACCCGTTTGCACAAGCGTCAATCAACGTTTACCTCATGAACTTCAACGTAGCCGGCGGCCTTGCTACCTACGATTTCTACAGTCAATATGTTGAGCTAGCCGGGCGCATGTTTGGCGCCTATATGAACTACACTTGGAATCCAGTTTCTAAAAAGCTTCAGCTGATTCGTGATCCTAAAGGCACTGGCGAAAATGTTTTGCTTTGGGTTTATCAGCTCAAACCCGAAATCAATTTGCTCTCGGACTATCAAATTCAACAGTGGATCAAAGACTACATGGTTGGTGCTTGTAAAATGATCATTGGCGAAGCCCGTGAAAAGTTTGCGTCGATTGCCGGTCCCCAAGGTGGCGGACAACTCAACGGCACTCAAATGAAAACCGAAGGCAAAGAGATCATGGAAGCCAAAATTGAAGAACTCAAAATGTATGTGGATGCAAGTCAGCCACTCACTTGGGTAATTGGCTAATTGACTTTGTTGTGCATCTGTGTTACAATACAGTATGCACTTAATGATCGACTTGGAAGGGCTGGCAACTGGCCCAAATACTTGTATCCTTACCATTGCCGCACAGGCCTTTGACCCGTTTGGCGCAGGATACTACGACCAACATTACTATGCTCGTGTTGACCTGGAAAGTCAGCCTGATCGCGACATCGACGACGGCACCATTGAGTGGTGGGCAACGCAACCCACACATGCACGAGAAGAAGCATTTAACGAACAAGGCCGTATCCCGTTGGATCAAGCATTAGACGAACTAGGCAAACTGATTTGGCACAGCAAGCTGATCTGGAGCCAAGGTCCCACATACGACATGAACATTCTAGAGCATGCATACAAGAGTTATCGCAAGCCTTTGCCCTGGAAATACTACATGGTTCGAGACAGCCGCACAGTATTCTCGCTGTGGCCAGATCAGCCTATCCCGCCTACTAGTCATCACGCCTTGGAAGATTGCCGTAGACAAATTGGCATGCTACAAAACACACTTAAATATCTCAACGTTCGAGAACTAAAATGATTGTTTCTGTACGAGCAGAGAACATAGCATTTGACATAAAAGACACTTTAAAAATTTGTCAAGAAATTCTTTCTCAACGCCCTGATCACGTATTTTTAACAATGCTATGGGAAAACTGGAAACCCCATAGCACTGTAGTTTGGGCAGATAATTTTTTTCATCAGCACAATATAAAAGTAACTTGGATTGTTAACCACTGGTCCAAAGATGATGCAACTTGGAAAAAATTTAAAAATCCTGTTGTGTTTTTTGACTTTGTCCTTTGGAGAGTTTATAACGAAGTTATTGTAAAAGGAAAAAATGAAATAAACGCAAGATGGAATTCTAGTGCTACACAATATTTGTTTTTGACCGGAAAACCGTACAAGGAACAAAGAATAGGACTGTTATATCTATTGTACAAGCGCAAACTGTTAGATAAATGCAATTACAGTTTGTTTATGGACCCGGGTATGTATGAAAAGTCTAGAAAAATTTTACCAGACATCAGCGACGAAGAATTTAAAAGTTTTGTTGAAATGCACACAAGGACTCCTGACAATGCTGTTTATGTAAAACAAGTAGGGGATATGCATTGCGGCGGCATTCCTTACGACAAAAAGTTATATTCTTCTTCGCTGTTCAAGGTTATTTCAGAAGCATCAATGGATTCAGATCCACCGTATGTTACAGAAAAAGTCTGGTTAACTTTGTTGAATCGAAATCCTTTTGTCATTGCTGGAGACTTAAACATTTGTAAATATCTTCGAACTCGTGGGATCGAAACGTTTGATAATATTTTTAATGTTCCTACTTACGACGATATTGTGTCTATCCAGGATAGATTACAACAAATAACAGTTCACATTGAACAATGGTTAGCTGGAAAATTTAATAAAACTGAAATAGACGACATGGTCGAACATAACTATAACCGTTTTGTAGAGTTAGCACTTGAGCAAAAAGTACACCTTGAAACCAGTATTGGATACAATATTGAATCGGTGATTAACACTGGTGATTTTTTAGCAGGTGAAATAGATTGAAAGAAAATACATGATTGTTGGGATATTAGGACCTGGTGGCTGCGGTGGGACATTTTTAGATTGGACTATACAATATCTAAGTGGACAAACTGAGACATGGCACATTCTTTGTGATTCTTCTGACAGATCTCGTATTTTGTCGCAGAAATGCAGAGACTTGGTTGATAATCCTATAGAGAATAATACTGCACATAAACATGCAAAAACTCATCCAGATGAAAATTCTGTTGATGATGTGATTGAAGCATTCAGAGAACATCCTGAATTTGAGTTGAATAGTTTTTATTTTGTTGATTCGTTAGGAGCAAAACGTACCCACACTGAATACAATCAAATGATTTTTACGTATGATGATATAAAATTTATCACATATAATTTTACTGAAAGCAATGTTGACATAATTTTTTGTTTACAATACGAAAAAATATCAGCAGCAAAAAACAAAATGGATCAGTATATTATGTCTCACAGTAAAATTCCTTTGAATCAAATGCCAATCTGGGACCGGCGCGAACTATTGAGTTTATACTACCCTGGTGAAATAAAAGGACAAACTACCGCAGAAAAAATACTAGACAACACAAATAATTTTACACTTGATTTTGACACTGCAATTGAAGAACTTGATACAGTAATCCCAGAGTTATTTGATTATCTTAATTTAAAAATAGTCGACAACAGGTACAGTAGTTGGAATCAAATCTACACAGACTGGAAATCTAGCATTAACTTAAAATTTTTTAAAAATCTTAACAACATTATTCAGGACATTCTGAGCAATACTCCTCATGATCTTTCGCAGTACAATATGAGTTTTGCCAAAGAAGTAGTAATTGCTAGCAAGCTCTTATACAATCATAACTTAGCGCTCAAAGCGTATAACAAGGATAATCTATCACAAAATACTCAACAGTGGACTGAAATCCTTGAACCAAATATCTATCATAACCTAACAGAACAGTAAGTACAATATGATCATTGGAATTTGTGGACTTATCGGCGCTGGCAAAGATACCGCTGCTGATTATCTTGTAAACTTACATCACTTTCGTAGAGAAAGTTTTGCTAACACGCTCAAAGACGCTGTGAGCCAGGTGTTTGGATGGGACAGGACTATGTTAGAAGGGCGCACAAAACACTCAAGAGAGTGGCGCGAGCAAGTGGACGTTTGGTGGGCAACTCGACTGAACATGCCCGAACTAACACCACGATGGGTGCTACAGCAATGGGGTACAAATGTATTGCGTACAGGATTTCACGATGATATCTGGATTGCTAGTTTAGAAAATAAATTACGTAACACCACTGATGATGTTGTTATCACAGATTGCAGATTCCCCAATGAAATCAAAGCAATTAAAGCTGCAGGAGGGCTGGTTGTGCGTATCAGGCGCGGCGATGAACCTGAATGGTACAATGCAGCAGTAGCATATAATCGTGGCCCAAACGGCAATGCTGAATGGAGTTTGAGCAAAGCTAAGTTGGATAGATTAGGAGTTCATTCTAGCGAATATTCGTGGATAGGCACAGATTTCGATCAAATTTTGGACAACAACGGTACGCTGGATCATCTGTATACACAGGTTATGCATCTGGCTCAAGATCCCCGGGGCGCCAAGTAACATCAATTTTTGAAAGTTCAACTTCGCAGTTTTTGCAAATTGATTTTAGATTCTTAATGGCAGCGTTGTTTAAATTTCCGTCTACATGATACACTAGTATCTGAGCAGAAAATCTAGCTCGAAAGCCACAACGATCACAAACCATTTTCTTTTTATAGCCCGCACTTTCCCAGCGGGCTATTCTCTTTTTAACACCTTTGCCTTTGCGTAAACAAGTTTCGCAACGACTGCGATAATGTGCTACTCCGTCACGATAGTAGTTTACAGCACAGGGTCTTTGCTCACAGGCCTTGCATAATGGTCTTTTCATGGCGTATTTATTGGTGGACCTTTGCCAAAGGGTAGCGTAACGGCACCTTTTTTCAATATACCCATAAATATCTACAACTTGAAAAGGAAACCATTATGGCTCTAGTATCACCAGGCGTAGAAGTAACAGTAATTGACGAGAGTCAATATATCCCTTCTGCTGTCAACACAGTTCCTTACTTTGTAGTCGCTACTGCGCAAAACAAAGTATCCAGTGACGGCGTCACTGTAGCAGCAGGCACCCTTGCTGCCAACGCTAACAAGACATATCTAATTACCAGTCAGCGTGATTTGGCAGCTACATTTGGTGTGCCATTCTTCTACAACACAACAACTGGAACCCCGATCAACGGCTACGAACTCAACGAGTATGGTTTGCTTGCTGCTTATTCTGCATTGGGAGTTACTAACCGTGCTTATATTCAACGTGCTGACATTGATTTGACAGAACTCACAGCCAGCTTGACTCGTCCAACTGGCGCTCCTGCCAACGGAGATTACTGGTTAGATGACAGTGTCAGCACCTGGGGCCTCTTTGAGTGGAACCAAACCACTGCAACATTTACAAATGTATCTCCATTGGTTATTGATTCTGCCACAGATGTTGAAGGCGGCGATGGATCAGATCTTATTGCTGACAACACACCGTTGACATCAGTTGGTAGCATTGGCGATTATGCTATAGTAACACTTGGTTCTAACATTTTTGGTTATTACAAAAAGTACAACAATACTTGGGTACACATTGGTGATGACGCTTGGAAAACAGCATGGCCAACTGTGCAAGGCACCAACTCAACAGCAAGTTTAACCGCTGGTGCCAATATGTATATCAATGACACATTGGTAACAGTTCCTAACGCACCAAACAACACTGTACAAGCCTTTGCCGCAGCAATCACCGGCATCACCGGAGTCACTGCAAGAGCAGTCCAGGCATCAATAGGTTCTTCGCAATACTCATTGTATTTGTACGCTGATAGCACAGCATCTAATGACACTAGCACCTTGAGCAACAACGGTATTATCACTGTCGACGCTGGCCCTACTTCTGGTTCAGCACTGTTAACTGCACTGGGTATCACAGCCGGTGAATATGCAGCACCAGCATATTACCCATCTTACAGCTATGAACAACCTCGTTGGAGAACATCCGATCCGTTGGTATCAGGAAATGGAAATGCAGGCGCTCACCCAACAGGTTCTGTATGGCAAAATCTTTCAACGGCCAACAACGGTTTGGACTTGAATTTAAAGTCCTACAGTGCTACATTAGGTACATGGGTGTCACAGAATGTGCCTGCATATAGCACAGACCCAGTGGCAATATATGCACTTGACCCAACAGGCGGCGGCAAAAATATTCCAGTAGGCACAAGCTATGTAATATACAATGCTTCTTATGATGTAACTACACCGCTAACAACATGCTCGTTTTTGATTGTTAACAGATATGCACTTGGCGCAACAGAAGTGGTTGGTACTACTACACCGTCACCCACTGGTACGCCATTTACAGTTAGTAATTCATTTACAATTTCTGCTTCGGCAGCAGGCCAATCAACTAACAACGCTGGCACAGCTACCATTGGCGGCACCGGTAAGTTATCAGACTTTATTGCCGCAGTTAGTGCAGCAGGAGTTCCATACGTATCTGCAAGCGTAAACGCAGCTGGTAACATTGTGTTTACCCACAGCCAAGGCGGTACTATATTCTTAGCAAACGTGTCAGGTACACCATTGGCAACAGCAGGTTTTACTACCGCAGCCAACGGCGGCCCAGATAATGTACGTGCAAGTACAGTTACTGCTGGCGTTTTAGTATTAAGTAATTTTGTAACAGAACCACTGTTTACATACACTCCTAGTACCACTGCTCCAGACCAAGATCCAGCTACTGGACGTTTGTGGTACTACAGCACTGTGAGTGATGCAGATATCATGATCCAAGACAACGGCGAGTGGGTTGGTTATCAAACGGTTACCAATGATGTTCGCGGTTACGACTTGACATTGTGTAATGCTACTGGTCCTATTATCAGTGCTACAGCACCAACTACACAAACGGACACAGCTGAATCACCATTGGTGTTAGGTGATTTGTGGATTGATACTAGCGATCTAGAAAATTATCCTAAACTCTATCGTTGGGAAACAGTTAACGGCACAGATCAATGGGTTGAAATTGACACTACAGACCAAGTTACACAAAATGGTATCTTGTTTGCAGACGCACGTTGGTCTAGCACAGGAACAGTGGACCCAGTGGCTGATCCGTTGCCAACTATTGCGAGTTTGCTTGACAGCAGTTACTTAGATCCAGACGCTCCAGACTCTGCACTGTATCCACAAGGTATGTTGTTGTTTAACACACGCCGTTCTGGTTATAATGTAAAGAGCTTCCAAGCTGATTATTTCACTACCACTGCAACTAATTACACCATTGATGCATACTCAAACAGTACAGCGTATGGAGTTAATGATTTTGTTAGCTACGACAATGGCATTTATGTGTGTATTGCAAACACAAATGCTGGCATAATTCCAACTAACACAACATACTGGTCACTGATTAATCTCAACACATGGCTCACTGCCAGCGGAAACAAAGACAATGGCAGCATGTGGTCAGGCCGTTTAGCACAACGTCAAATGATCGTTGCTGCATTGAAATCTGGCATTGACACCAGTGTGGCAGCTCGTGAAGAACAGAATCAGTACAACATTATTGCTACACCTGGTTATCCAGAGTTGACACCAAACATGATTGCACTCAGCAACGAGCGTAACAATACATTGTTTGTGGTTGGCGATACTCCACTAAGACTTGGGCCAGATGGCACTAGCTTGGTTGAATGGGCAACCAACAACAATGGCCTTGGTTTAGTAACTGAAGATGGTAATAGCGCAACAAGCAACTATGCTGGCGTGTTCTATCCAAGTTGCCAGACAACTGATTTGAGTGGTAACACTGTGGTTCAACCGCCAAGCCACATGATGGTACGTACTATTCTGCGCAGCGATGCTGCAAGCTATCCTTGGTTAGCACCAGCTGGTACACGTCGCGGTGTAATTGACAACGCTCAAGCAATTGGTTATATTGATGCAGCCACTGGTGAATTCCAACAAATTGGTGTAAGCCAAGCAGTACGCGATATCTTGTACGAGCGTAACATCAACCCAATTACATTTATTCCTGGAATTGGTATTACTAACTTTGGTAACAAAACAAGTACTACAACGACCACAGCATTGGATCGCATCAACGTAGCACGTTTGATCTGCTTCTTGCGCCAGCGTTTGGAAGAAATTGGTAAACTGTATTTGTTTGAGCCAAATGATCAAATCACACGCAACGAAATCACTAACACATGCAACAGCTTGATGATTGACTTGATTGCCAAACGTGCGATTTATGACTACTTGGTTGTTTGTGACTTGAGTAACAATACACCAGCACGTATTGACCGCAATGAATTGTGGGTTGACATTGCTATTGAACCAGTTAAGGCAGTGGAATTCATCTACATTCCGTTGCGTATTAAGAACACTGGTGAAATTGCTGGAGGCGCTGGAGTATAAAGAGGGGGCGGGAAACCGCCTTCCTTTCCAGGTAAATAAACACATAGGAGATAACAAATGGCAGTTTCATCAGTACAGCGCATGACAGTACCACTAGCTAGCGATCAAAGTTCTAGCGTACAAGGTCTGTTGATGCCAAAACTCAAATATCGCTTTAGAGTGATGTTTGAAAACTTCGGCATTTCGAAGCCAACAACAGAATTGACCAAGCAGGTTGTGAGCGTTGCTCGCCCTAACTTGACATTTGAAGAAATTTCATTGCCAATCTACAACTCAACATTGAAACTGGCCGGTCGCCACACATGGGCAGACATCGCTTGCTCAGTGCGTGATGATGCCAGTGGCAGCGTGAGCAAGTTGATTGGTGAACAATTGCAAAAGCAAATGGACTTCTTAGAAATGGCGTCCGCAGCTTCTGGTATTGATTACAAGTTCTTAACCAAGATTGAAATCTTAGACGGCGGCAATGGTGCTGCAACACCTGTGGTGCTCGAAACCTGGGAATTGTATGGCTGCTACCTTAAAGGTGCTGACTACGGCGAATTGAACTACGGCACCAACGAAGGTGTTACAGTTAATATGACTATTGCTTACGATAACGCTAACCAGACACCTAACGGTACTGGTGTTGGTACTGCAATTGGTAGAACCCTTGGTGATGTTGTAACTGGTGCCGGCACAGGCAACTAAGGCGGTTACTAATGCCAACATTTGGTCAACAACTGTGGCAAGGTTTTACTAATGTTAATAGCTTGCGTGATTATACTCACGCAAGCAAAACCTTTACCTCAAACTCATTTGAACTTAAACCTCGGTATAAGTTCCTTTTTCACGTCAGCTTCACACTAAACACAGACATTCCTGCTATATCTAAAGTTATTGGTTCTCAAGAAGTAACCAATCTCAGCTATGTAGTAAAAACTGTTGATCTTCCTAAGTACAGTGTTGATACTGAAGTGATGAATCAGTACAATCGAAAACGTGTGGTACAAACCAAGATCAATTACGATCCAGTAACACTGACATTTCACGACGATTCTGGCGACAACGTTCGCAATATGTGGTACAACTACTACAGTTATTACTACAAAGATCCTAGCCAAAATTATCTTGCACCAAACAGCACCAATGGTAGTTTAGGCCCTTCGGGTAACAAGGCCAATGGCTTTGGATACAATGCAAGAGACATTTATGAAAGTCAGCGACTCGGTAATGTCAATGATTGGGGCTTTATTGGTGAAGCGTTCAATGACGGCACATCGGATGCCAGCGGTAAACCGCCATTCTTTAGAGATATACGTATCTACGGCATGGACCAACATAAATTTGCAGAGTATGTGTTGATTAATCCAATTATCACAGCCTGGCAGCACGACACTTATAACTACAGTGAAGGTGCAGGCACTATGCAAAATTCAATGACCATTGCTTACGAAACAGTGAAATATTATTCTGGAGCAATTGGTAATCAGCGTCCAGATATCAACGTTCAAGGCTTTGCTGATCCTGCTCACTATGATCAAACGCCTAGCGCAATCAGTCGTCCAGGTTCAACTTCTACAGTATTTGGTCAAGGTGGATTGTTGGATGCAGGAGGTGGTATCTTGGAAGATTTACAAAGTGGCGGGTTACTGGGTGCTATTGGTGCTGTACAAAAAGCAGGCACAGCTTACAACACATTCAAAGGCAAAAACATCAAGAGTATTGCAGTTAACGAAACAACTGCACTGGGTGTAAAAGCAATTCAAGGCAGTATTCCTGGTGCAGTTCGATCAGTTCAAGGCAGATCCAACGGCATGTTTTATCCTACTCCGCAATCTCCAGGCAATAACAACAGATAAGAATTATGGCAAGTATCAACTATACCAACTACAACATTGATCAAACAGTTCGAGTATTTGATTCCTTTTATGAATACGATGTTAACGTTCCTGCGGCTGATTATGACGTAGTCAACAGCTACTTTAGATCTGTTATGACTACCAAGCAGTCAGCTGATAACTTCACAGTTAGCTTGTTTCGTGTTGCAGAAAATACTAACATTCCAGCGTTGACGTTGTTGCAGAGTTTTCAAGAAAGCGGCGGCAATGTTGGCAACACAATGAATTTGGATGTTAACATGGCCTACTATCTCAACAGTATTCGCAATCGTGCTACATTGTTGGGTATTGGTGTTCCTGTGACGCCAAACTTTTATGCGGCTAGAAATGTGGTGCAGTAATGTCCAAGTGGGCACAGGGATTTTATGACATACAAAATCCTGCCAAGTATGTAGGAACAGGCAAGCCACGATTCCGTTCAGGCTGGGAACTGAGTTTTATGCGATTTTGTGATACAAACGATCACATATTGCAGTGGGCAAGTGAGGCAGTTCAAATCCCTTATAGACATCCACTTACTGGCAAACAAACAATCTACGTGCCAGATTTTTTGATTACCTATCGCACCAAGGGCAACACCATGCGAGCAGAGTTGATTGAAATCAAGCCCAAAAAACAAAGTGTGCTCGAAAGCAAAATGAGCAGCCGAGACAAGGCTGTGATTGCTATAAATTATGCTAAATGGGCAGCAGCCCAAAAATGGTGTCAACGTCAAGGCATAGCATTTAGGGTAATTACAGAAGACCAAATGTTCCACAACGGTCGAGCCTAAGCCACTAAATATGGCATGACAAAAAAACTCGAAGAACTGTTTGATCTGCCGCCAAGCACGGAAGAAATAGACGTTGCTATACCGCAACTCCCTGCCAATAGAGAAACCCTACAGGCACTGGATGATGCAATTGACAAAATTGACAATGCACTGCCAGCAGTCAAAGGTCTTGACGCTTCGGACACTGAAATGGACGAACTCAGCGACTTAGCCAAAGCCAGCTACAAAGATTTAATGGATCTAGGTATGCAAGTGGACAGTCGATTCGCCAGCGAAATTTTTGGTGTAGCATCAAACATGCTGGGACATGCTATCACAGCAAAAACAGCCAAACTAGACAAAAAGCTCAAAACAATTGATCTACAGTTGAAGAAAATGCGACTGGATCAACAGCAACAGATCATAGATGCCAAAGAAACTGACAATACACCTGCTGCACAAGTAGGACAAGGCGTGATTTTGAGTCGCAATGACTTGCTAGATCGTATTATCGGCAAAGGCCAAAATGATACTAAAGCATAAATATACAACAGGATACTGAATATGAAACCATTTGCAAGATACCTAGCCGAAAGCGAACGTACATACAACTACAGAATCAAAGTGGTTGGCGATGTGCCCGCAGGCTTTTTCAAAGAGCTCAAAGACAAGTGTGCTCAATTTGACGTTGTAAAAATGTCAGAGCCTAAGAGCACACCAGTTCGTAAAGTCATCCCAGACTTTCCAGCTTTCCCTAACCAGTCAATGAACATTGTTGACGTAGAATTTAAATACCCTGCTATTGAACCACAGATCAAGCAGTTGGCACAAATTCTTGGATTGGATCCCAATCGTATTGTTATGAACACCGCAGGCTACGAAGAAAGCCTCAATGTTGAAAACGCCAAGATTGAAGACGAAAACAAAGACTTGTTAGACGATCCAACATATCCTGCACCTGATGCTGAACAAAAAGCTCTCAGCAAAGATTATGCAACAGGTCCTTATGATCACGAAGTTGTAAAGAACGCTTACAAGAGCGACTTTACAGTAGCCGGCGGCAAGACACCTCCAGCAAAAACCACAAATGAATTGCCAATGGGCGATAAGAGTCCGTTCAGCAATATCAAACGTCAACCCAAGCCTGCAACTGGCGCCCAACCTCGAGGATAATACAATGACATTTTTTTACGATTTAAACAAAAAGCTGGACAGCATTCGCGAGAAGCCAGAACTTACACACGGTCAACTCAACGAACGTGACGAAGGCAAGCCAGGTAAGAACTTTGAGAAGATTGCTAAGTCAGCTGGTGAGCGCTATGGTAGCAAGGCTGCTGGTGAGCGTGTGGCAGGCGCTGTTCGTAACAAACTCAAAGCACAAGGCAAGTTGGAAGAAGCTGACATGGACGAAAGTGCATTCCAGGCCGCTATTGGTAAAAAGAAATACGGCGAAGAAGGCATGAAGGCTTTGCAAAAAGCTGGACGTGAAGGCAAAGCATTGGATCCAATCCGTAAAAAATACGACAAGTATGACGAGTCAATGGATGAAGGTATTGTGGGCGACACAGTCAAGAAGGTCGGCGGCATGGTCAAGAAAGCTGGCAGTGCTGTGCTAAACAAACTGGGACATGGCTCCGACGAGGACATGATCCGTGACTTGCAAAAGAAAGCGGGCGTTCCACAAACTGGTAAAAAGCCAGGAACTGCACCAGCTCAGGCGCCAATGGACCCAAAAGATGAATATGATTATCTGACTGGACGTGATAAAGTACGCGGCGGTGAACAACAAGTTAAAGAAAAAATGAGTCCTGCCAAGGCCAAGAGTTTTGCAGCTCTTGCTGAACCCAAAGACAAAATCACTTTTGCTGACAAAATTGCTGGCGCCAAGAAAGAAGTTGATGAGATGTTAGGTGATGTAGCTGCCGAAGCAATGAAGGCAGCACTGAGCCCTAAGCAAAAGAAAATTGACATGAACAAAAATGGCAAGTTAGATGCCAACGACTTTGCTATGCTCCGCAAAGGCGGCAAGGCTCGTGAAGAAACTGACGAAGGTTGGGATGACATGATGAAAGACGTTGAGCGTCGTCGCAGTCAAACCAAGAAGGGTGAAATCACCCACGGCCACAAGCACGATATCGAAGACACAGGCCAAGGCCGCAGAGTAACACGCCGTGTTGATCCCAACACAGGCTACTCAGTTGGTGCTGACGATGACAGCGAAAGCAGCGGTGAGAAGCGCGGTCGTGGTCGTCCAAAAGGTTCTAAGAAAGCCATGGGCGCCAAAGGTCCCAGCGGCAAGTCAAAGTTAATGACCAAAGAAGCTGGACATGACCAGAGCGAGCTAAAAGCAGCGGCAGCATTGTTGAAAAAAGCCGGATACAAAATTACCAAAGCTGGCGGCGAAGAAGAGCTTGACGAAAAAGCAGTGAGCAAAAAGCAACAACGTTTCATGGGCATGGTCCACGCAACACAAAAGGGCGAAAAAGCTCCTAGTAAAGAAGTTGCTAAAGTTGCCAAGACAATGAAAAAGTCTGACGCAGAAGATTTTGCAAGCACAAAGCACAAAGGTTTACCTGAAAAGAAAAAGCCTGAAGGCAAGTCTGAAGCTCCTAAGAAGAAAAAAGAGAAGACTGAAGAAGCCGGCGGCACAGGCACACCTACTGCCAGCAGTGGATTTGGCTTTGGTAAAGGCATTTATGACTCAATGAATTTTGAACTTGAGCAAATGATCTCAGAAGGCATGAATGTCAGCATGAACATGAACAGTGATGCCAACGGCGGTCCAAGCAAGAGCCTAACTGTTACTGCTACTGACGATGACGCATTGAAACTCAGCGAGTTGTTGAAAAACGCAGGCCTTGGCAGTGGTGATGATCAAGGCTACGGTGGCACCGGCTACAAATCGGCCTGCGGTTGCGGAACTCCTGATTGCTCATGCGGCGACGAAGAAGTTGATGAAGCCTACGGCGACAACGTAGTAAGTCAAAACAAGCCTAACTGGCCAACCAACACAGAAACCAGCGATGATGCGTTGCAGTACAGCGGCGGCTTGAACAAGCCTAAGTCAACAGGTCAAACAACTGTGCCTGTTATTGCTAGTCAAGAAGAGCGTCAAGAAAGCTATGCTGAAGCAGAAGAAGATGCTATCAAGCGTATGATGGAAATGGCTGGAGTCAAGAAAAAAGAAGTTGACGAGGAAAAAACTGAAGAAGGCAACTTGTTCACTGGAAATTTAGCCAAGGCCCGTGCCGCTGGCAAAAAGCAAGCTGACTTAGACGGCGACGGTGACATGGAAAAAGTAGACGAAGGTATTCTTTCAGCCACTGCTAATCTTTGGACAGAATACAAAGGCAAATACGGAGTTTGATATGACATACAAGCCATACAACGAATCTCTAACAACACCACCGGTACAGAACCCACACAGTCCTGCTACCAGTGGTTATAAACAGCAGCCGGTGGATATTCCTGGGGTGCTAGATCAGACACGTAAGTTGTATCAACCTTATACTGGTCAACCAACCAAGGATAACAAGTAATGCCCGCAATTCAAGTTGTAAACGCTGTAAGTAACACAGCTTGGACCACCGATAAGGTAGAATTTGCTACTACTGTTGCCAACGTGACCTTTCAGGTCAGTGCTGTTCAGTTGACTTATATCCAATCCAACGGTGTTCCAGCAAACGCCACAATGACCACCGATGTTGGCAATCTCTATGCTAACGCTATTGTTGTCCCAGGTAATAGTGTGCAACAATACTATGTTGGTGCTGGTAACTATCTCAATATTGTAACTGGCTCTGGATTTAGTGCCACTGCAATTGGCACAGCAAGCTCTGCCACTGCTGGTATTGAAGGTGTAGGCAGCAGATAATGAGAGCACGTGAGTTCATAGCTGAACACAAAAAAGTTGGTGACCTTAGCACACGAAATCAACAGGCCACAGTAGGTCTGCACAAGTTTCGAGACGCTGAGTTTGCCGACCGTATCTATGAACTCAATCGAATAATGATGGCCGTTGCGTCAAACGACGGAAAAGATTTTGTTCAAGACATGGACGCTGAGTCATGGGTAGGACGCCACGACGTGGCAGCACCGTATACCAAAGTTGAGCAAGACATGTTGAAAAAAGCCTATAAAGTTGTGGGAAGCAAGCACTATGATTTGAATCACGGTGATCTTGATTCTGAAGAGCACCCAGCAGTTCATACTGTGAGTCCTATAAAACCTTTCAAAGGATATCGCTGATGAGAGCCCGCGAATTTATTCGCGAGCAACGCGAACTTCCTGACGAAACCAAAGACCCCATGCGCGATACTTACATATTGCCTGGTCTAAGTGCAGCTGATCCATACAAATCATATCGCATGGGCGTGGCGCTGGCTCGAGCTCGTAGTGAGTACCGCAAAGACGATGTGAATCCATACATGCCAGAGTGGACAGCAGAAACAGCTTTTGGCGAACATGCTGTGATTTCTGGATTCAACCATGGAGTTGCAGAAATCATTGACGCAGCCTTGGCAATGACCAAAACTCCTGGCGGGAAAAAATTAGTATCAACGCCCGACAGCGACGAGCCTGATTTTATTGATAAGCAAAGCCCAATCAAGCCGTTCAAAGGTTATTGAAACCCTAGCTAAATACTCTAACATAAAGAAATAGAGTACAAATGGCCTATCCACAACCCACCGAAGTCGCACCATGGTACCTGCGAAATATTACGCAGGCCCTTGAGCTTGACGAAGCCACAGGTAACGTCTTTGTTCGCACCAATGCTGCCGTAATAGGCAACGTTTCAATAGGCAACGTTGCTATTGGCAGTCTAGGCAACGTTGATCTCTCAGGCAACAGTTTGCCAGTCACAGTGGAGTCTGGCAATGTCACTGTGTATCAAGGCACAACACCTTGGTCGGTTACAGGCAACGTGGTCAGCACACTCAGTGGCAACTTGGCCGCTATCACAGGAAATATTGCAGGTATCACAGGCAACATCGGAGGCATCACAGCCAACGTTACTGTGGTCGACGGTGGCGGAAGCATCACAATAGATGGCAATGTTAACGCCAACATCACCGGCGGCAATGTCACAACAACCATAACAGGCACAAACTTAGATGCGTTTGGTCGCTTGCGTGTGAGTGAACCTTACACCTTGTTTGACAGCCAAAACATGTATATCGATGGTAATCAGTTCAGTAATGTCACTGCCAACAGTGGCTCAGTGACTTATGTGCCTGCTGAAAGTTCATTTAATTTGGCAGTAACCACTGCCAATGGATCCAGTGCCATACAACAGGCTAGATTCACACAAGCCTATCAGCCCGGCAAGAGCCTGTTAACCCTAAATTCATTTGCCATGGCCACACTCACTGCTGGTTGCCGTCAGCGTGTGGGTTATTTTACCACAGCCAATGGTGTGTATTTTGAAGCTGATGGTGCAGACTTGTATCTTGTGATTCGCAGCAGTGCCACTGGCTCTGTGGTTGAAGAACGCATTGCTCAAGCCAACTGGAACGTCGACAGCCTCAGCAATCTAGTAGGCACAAATCCCAGCGGTATCACACTCAACCCCACCCTCACACAAATCTTCTGGTCAGATATTGAATGGCTGGGTGTGGGTACAGTACGAGCAGGATTTGTGATCAACGGCGAGTTCATAGTATGCCACCGATTCAATCATGCCAATCAGTCTGGCAATACCCGTGTGTACATGACTTCAGCCACGCTAAATCCCCGTTTTGAAATAACCAACACCACAGCCATAGCAGGTGCTAGAACAATGAAACAGATCTGCTCCACTGTGATATCAGAAGGTGGTTTTACCCCCAGCACTAAACTTTCGTACGTGAGCAATGGTACCAGTGCTACTAGGGTTGGCACAGCCAACACATTGACTGCTTTGGCCAGTATCAGACTCAATCCAGCCTATCCCGATGCTGTGGTATTGCCGTCACAGATTGATATTTTGTTGCTGGATGTGCGCTACGGCGAATTCCAACTGATACAAAACGCCAATGTGGGCACAGTGACCTGGAGCAACGTAACCAACTCTGTGGTTCAAACTGCCATACATTCGGGCAACGCAGTTGTTGGCGGCAATGTAGTATATCAAGGATTGTCCAGCAGCCGAGATGAAGCCACTATAGGTGAGGATGTAGCCAAACGTCTACAGTTGGCTAGAGATGCCAATGGTACCCCAGAGATGTTAACACTAGCAGTGGCCTACACATCGACCAACGCTGATTTGCTTTACAAGTTTGGCTGGCAAGAACTAACCAACTAAAAATATTATGAAAAAACTAATAACACTTTTACTTTTAGTGCCAATGTTGGCATTTGCGCAAGGAAAACAAAAGCCTGGCGTAACCTATGACGCAGTTATCACTCGGGTGATTGACGGCGACACAGTGGCTTTTCAGGCACCCTTTCTACCGGCACCTCTCAAGCCCGAACTCTCAATCAGAGTTTTTGGTGTTGACACCCCAGAAAAAGGATTCCGTGCTCAGTGTGAAAGTGAAAACGCCAGAGGACAGGCTGCGACAGCCTTTACAAAGCAAGCCATTGCCCAATCTACTACAAGACAAATTGTCCTCATGGATTGGGACAAGTATGGTGGTCGTGTTTTGGGAGATGTCCTTTTAAACGGTCAAAGTCTACGACAGATGCTTATTGCCAATGGTTTTGCTCGTGAGTACTACGGCGAAGCCAAAACATCTTGGTGCAACTAAAACGCCTTTAAATAAGGCATGAATGATTTTTATTGTGCAGCCCCATGGCGCGGGCTGCATATCAATCCCCGCGGTGATGTTAAAACATGTTGTGCTGGCAACCCCAACATGCTGGGCAACCTCAATTCAAGTTCTATAACCGAAGTTCTCAACAACTCAGTTATGACCGAAGTACGTGCAAGTTTGGCACAAGGAAAACCGCATGAATACTGTTCAAATTGTGTGCAAGCAGAACGCTTTGGTGCTGACTCTGAACGCCAATGGCACAACAATGTAAACCCAGGATTTGATTACAACACCGCTGGTGATCAATATCACTATCCTGTGATTGTGGATGTTCGTTGGAACACAACTTGTAATTTAAGTTGCAACTACTGTGATCCCAGTGCCAGCTCAAAATGGGCGGCTCTTAAACAAGTACCCTTTAAGTCAGGCACACGGCCATACTATGAACAAGTGTGTGACTTTTTAGAACAACATCACCAACACATACACGAAGTGGCACTGGTAGGTGGCGAGCCATTGCTGCTGCCAGAGAACGAACGTCTGTTGGATGTCATACCAGAAACAGCAATTGTTACGCTGATTACCAACATGAATGTGGACTTAGAGAAAAACAAAATCTTTAAGAAATTAGCACAACGCCGTAAGGTAGGTTGGTCAATGAGCTTTGACAATGTGGGACCACGCTTTGAATATGTGCGACACGGCGGGTCTTGGGAGACATTGAAGAACAACTTAACCATAGTCAAAGACTTGATGAAAAACAACGGACATTGGGGCGGTATTCATGCTGTGTACAACATCTACAATGCCACACGACTGCATGAGTTGAAAGAATTTGCTCGTGACACTGACACAACCATCTTATGGCAAAACTTGTTTCAACCACGACACCTTGATCCATTTCAACATGGTGGGCAAGTGGCAAAACTAGCCGCAGATGAAATACAATACCTCTACGACAATGACCTAGTGTCAGATTCTGAACGTGTGTTTTTTGATCAAGCACTTAAAACATACGAGGAAAGATTTGATCTTGAAAAAGTGTCTGACATCGACATTGCTTTTTGGAAGCATATCTACGATATTGAACACCGATATCATCCTGACAAAGCAGGTGAGTTTGTTGAGCTGTGGCCAGAGCTGGAGTTCTTATGCAAATAAATCCAGTGGACAGTGAAAACAATTTGTTTAGAATTGAAAACGTATTCTCTGATAGTCTGGTCATGAGAGTGTTGGCCACAGATTGGATGAACCTTGCATGGGATCGTCAAGAAGGTCAGGAGAACTGGGACCGCAGACGCATACGTGACAGTGCTATACCTTGGATTGACCAATGGAACACAGAGCTATCACAAGCATGGCCAGAAATAGAACGCCAACTTGGCATCAAGATTGCTCCTTACTATGGCACAGCATTTTGGCTTGATGAACATGACTTCACTTGTACCATGCACACTGACGGAGAGTTGCCTGGCAGTCTACACATGACTTGGGTTGGCCCAGGTACAACGTTTTATTGGTACAAAGATCCGAGCACTGTGCGCTACCAAGTTCCGTCACAACCCAATGCTGGATATATCATGATCAACAAATCTGACGATATTGGGTATAGAAAACTGCTCTGGCATGCAATGCTAACACCAGTAGAAAATTTTAGAGTAACATCATACACATGGATCACACCACTATAACATCTAGTCCTACATTTTGTTCTGCGCCGTGGACTGGGCTTAATATAGATCAAACAGGCAAAGTGCTACCTTGCATGCATTCGGGATATGTGTTAGGTAATATTAAAGAACAAAATTTAAATGATATACTTGTTGGCAAACCCATGCAAGATCTTAAAAATGCAATGCAATGCGGGGAGTGGCACGAAGCATGTCAACTATGCAAACAGCTTGAAGAAAGTTCTGGCAGCAGTGGACGCACACAAAAACGAGCTAGTGAAGC
>JACCDO011047794.1_pt1 | contig 23695 bp, 10 predicted proteins | sample 7446101 | NCBI WGS metagenome assembly JACCDO01 (sample SAMN15323440, study PRJNA562643) | freshwater metagenome | isolation source: river surface water | place: USA:Blue River Watershed | collected 2017-08-16
GCTTTCTTTGCTTCCACTTCTTTTTTCTTCTCTTTCAGAAATTCTTGCAACGCTTCGACGTCTTTGTTGGTTCTTTGGAGTGTATCTAAACCGGTTACAAGTCGCTTTATGTTCGCGCGCATTTCACTTCGACGTTCTTTCAATAATAATTTGTAAAATGAAATCAATTCCAAAAACGATTTTGGTGTGGTGTAATTGTAACGTTTCTCGTCCTTCAGATACTGAATTGATGCTTCACCAACTGACGCATGAACTTCAGCGATGTGATATGCGATATTGTCACGAATATCAGGACGTCCTGCTGTGTCAATGTCCTCCAAAAATTTCTGGGCCACTGATACTAATGCATCCTTTGGCCACTCGTGGAACCAGTCAATAGCGGTGCAGTTGATGATACCAGGAAACTTACGGGCGCGTTGTCTAAAAGTGTCGCCGACAGGAGAAAAACATAAGATTACATGCAAGTTCGCCCTCACTCTATTGATGAAAAAGTTCATCATGGAGTCGCGATTGTCTGGCACACCTTCTGTCTTCGCAAGCGGACGGAGCGACGTAAAGATACCGTCGTATTCTTCCTTTGTAAAAAGATCTGGAATTCGACCACTGCTTAGTAAGTCGTTGATGTACACCAAGAATCGCTCGTCAGTGATCTGCGTGTCTGTTAGAATAAAGACCATTGGCTCCCCAGGCTTGACCCCCGATTTCTTGTACATATCTTTCAAATGCTCCTTCAAGTCATTAATACTGTAATCCGATGTAACTGAGATCTGCACTGTTTGGTACTTACAGATTGAAGCAGCTAGCTTACTTAAACTCTGCTTGCCACTACCTCCAACACCAACAAGTAAGGCGTTACCTCCGGGGAACATTAAAATTCTTGCAATACGAGTGACGTGTCGCATAGCTTGCTCGAATAGAACCAGGTCCATGATCGCGTTGTTCTCATTGTAATCTTGAAGCTTCGATTCCAAAACCTTCTTAAGTTTCGCTGTATCTTCACAAGGCATGTAAGTTCCCAAGTCCTCAGTAGTAGTAAAGTGTGTGAAGGAACATGGATCAGCGTAAGTTGCTTCTGCATTTTCCTCCATAAAGCGTTTACCAACATTCACAATAATTTCCTTACAGCGTTGAACTTCAACCTCAGCGACAAGTCGATCAGAGAACACTCGACTTACCTCATGGTACCATAATCGCGCCATTGAACTTGAAGTTTTGTATTCTTTTACTCTGGAATTCAATAAACCTTTGAATACAGATGCTAAGTCGCGCATTGTAAAATTATAATGAAATTTAACTGCCGAAGGTAAAAATCTTGTTACAATTTCCTTGTACACAGTGATACTTGCTTCGGTCAAGTTCTTGGACAAGTTTGACACGGCTTTCTCGAAGGTGAACAAATGTCCGTTCAATATTGTACCGAAAATAGTGTTGAGATCAGTATCACCAGGCATTTGACAAGAAAATGTAAAAAAATGACGTTGTAATCGAGGATCAACGAAAAATGATCCACTTTTGTGATTCATGCAAGTGACGTACTGGGTATCGACGATACTCTTCTTTAATCCCATGTCTGATCGATCGAACCACGAGCCATGGTCTATATGCTGGCGCATCAGTGCTATAGGTGTTTGGGTACCATAAGTTTCAACAAATGGAAGATTTAAATCATCGATGAAGTACACAAGTCTGCCTCCAGTAGGACCATAGGTTTTACCAGATCTTTTGTCGATTGACTGCTCCAACTGCAGCTGTAGCGCATAAGCATCAGTATAGAAATTCATGTTAATTGTTGTGAACTTGAACATGGAATCAGTAACTGCTAATGACGCCAAATAATCGGAGACAAGAATGGTCTTACCCGTGCCTGCAGAACCAACAAACATAACTGGGTAACTGTTGCGAACAAGAAGATCCATTAAATAAGTTAAACGGACAGTGTCAGCTGTTGGTACAACAATTGTTGCACCAGGAGAGTCAGGAGCATTTGATGAAAACGCGGCGACTTTACTCTGCCAACTAATACACTCACCAGAGTTTGGATCGATGAAATAGTCCAGAACAATTCCCGCGTCCCCAAACTTGACGGATTTGGCGCATAATCCTTTGACAAATGTCGAGAATAATTTCTTTGTATCCTGAACTTTTTCAGTGGATAATGGTCCACCGAACGCCCACATCAACGAGTATATGAATAACCTTTCAATGACCATGGCGGTTTTGTCATACGCAGGGATTTTTAACATACCATCCAAGAGCCTGCAGAAGGATTGGACCAAGTTAATCACAGGCAAGGAGACTATTGTATCCATTTTACTGCCAACGAAAAACTCGATCATTTTACCCAAATATCTATCAAAAAGTTCTGACAACAGCGCTTTCTCCGTATCTGGTCTGGTGTTCAGCCAGCTTTCAACGAACGGTTGGTGTCCCACATCAGTGTCATTAATGTAAAGTATACCTGCACGAGACACTGTTGCAGGAGTGGCATTACGCAACGTATGAATCTCAAAGACCATTCTCATGGCATCAGATAGTGGGATACGCTCATTCGACACCAAAGTTAGTACTTTATTATCGTCCATCACCGTGTTCATACTCTCAATCCACACTGCGTCAATATCACCATCTAAAACAACCCACTTGGAAGTTTGAGAGGACGAAAATGGCATGTTATTCTTTGACATATTTCTCATTATGATGGACAACACACCGTCTCGCCAGTCTTTGGTGAGGGTCATGTAGCCGTATAACTCATCGGTGGTAACCGACTTAGGATTTACTGTTTCATACACAGCTACTGGTTTATTTTTATTCAAATTTTGACATCCGACTAATGTTTTCCATACCGAGGACTTGCCGCAGCCTGATGGGCCTAACAACATAACGGAGTGTCTTACATCTAAAAGCTCTTGAAATTGTAAAACTTTACCGATGAACAACTCTTCGGGACGCAAGTTATTTGCTTTACACACTTCTGCGCATATCTTATGCAACTCCTTATTTCCTTTAGGTTGTAAATCCAAAGCAGGGAACAGATCTGCAATCAAACGCAAGAAGATCGGAATATCATTGTTAGGTATTTTAGGGGTATTGAAGTCACGGAGTGCACGCATCAAGATTGCATCCTCCTCAAAGTCAGGATCTGCACGTTTCAACATTCCTGCTACTCTCAAGACAGATTTGATAGCACGAAGGCCCCAATCATAGTGATGTTGCTTGGATAACAATTCACTGGATAGTTTATACAATGTAACAAACTTGACCGACAATGGACGAGCTCGAACAAAGCCTTCAGCCATCAGCATGTTCTCGGAGATAGGTAGGAAATCTGGTTGAATCATAGCACAAGATCTGAATAATGCTTTAAGATTCTCTGGTAATTCAGTTCTACCAGCATATCCAGGATTCATGGTGATGAACAGACCTACCGTTGGCACCATGGCTATTTGCTCCCCAAAAAAACTAAAATATCCAACTTTAACCGGTGGAGTTCCAGCAGGTAGTCCAGCAAAGTCTTTCGAGCGGTTGATTGGCACAGCGAAAAATGCAATTGCATCTAAAATGCATCGAACTTGAGACGCTACAACTGATAAAACCTCTATTTCAATTCGATTAAATTCATCGAAGCAACCCCAAGCTCCTACCTGCACAAGGCCTTTGAATATATCTCCTATAGTTTGGTAATTCATCTGATCGGAGCAGTTGAACACATAACATGGTAAACCTAGACCTCTTGCTAAATCCTTTGTTGTCTCTGTCTTACCAGTACCTGCAGGACCCGCTGGAGCGCCACCCAACATCAAGCGCAATGCAACAGTTAATGTAACATAACAACGATCCGTCAAAGGAGTAATTACTAGACGCCCACAATTACCGACGTATTCAAATGAATAAACTGTTGAGTAATCGCATATTCTAATACTAACATCACGCGAATCAGGAATCCAGTAGAATTTTAACTGACTCTGCCATTTGAAGTCTACATTGTTCTCAACTTTTTTCTGAACAAGCGCTTGAACAACGTCGCGGTTATGCACATCGATGGTGATAACAGTGATAATCTTTATACGATCGCCTTTACTTAGCTCGCCTTGCACTAATTTAATGAGTGCTTCAAGACGGTTGCCACATGTGTCGACGTATTTTTTCAAAGCATCTTCTTGACCTGCTTCTATTTCTTCAAGTGCGGCTTCAACATCTTCAGTCCATATGATCTGCGATGTTACTAGCGCGATTTGAGCAGCCTGAGTGAATATCCATTCCTCACGAGGATGGTCTACTTCCCATGCAACCGCATCCGTCATCGACAATTGTAAAACTCCTCGTAGTGTTTCTTGCATGCATTTAACTAGCTCGTTCAACCAAGATTCCACTGCACCTCTCATTTCAAAGATATTCTCGAGCTTCACGATTTCTTTATCCTTACTAATCAAAGCTTTAGCACCTTCATAAGGACCGACATTTCCCTCGGGATCGTCTCTCAATGATTTCGCTTGTGCCAAAGTGTGACACAACTCGAGGTCACCGACACCATCGAATACCGAACCGACGTGTGGTACGATCTTAGGAGGATTGTTACCATTAGATAAAATATCCAATAGAGCAGCGTTGGAGACGAAGTAAAATCGAGGGAATATATTTTTCTTGACTTCTAAGTATTCATTCAAGGCTTTCTCACATTTTTCAAGTTCCTTGTGCATAGCCCGTAATGACGCTTCCCTACCATCAGTGGTGCAGCACTTAATAACACCACTAATTGCTTGGATCTCTCTCATTTGCTCTTTGAATTCATTATCAACCACCTCAAATCGCTTAGAATCATCAGGTAATTGAGCACGAATATCAGCAGAACCAAGGAAGATAGACTCTAACGAGCCCCATGATCTCTCCACGATAAGAATCAACTTCAGAGTAGTTTCCACTTCCCCGAGCGACTTTTGCCACTTGTTAACGGTGTCTCTGAAGAAGTCAACGAACTTACCCATACCGGCCATTGACTGCAAGTGTAGTTGGTGTTCTTCTAAAGCCTCTAATATTTCATCTGGCGGTGCGATTATGAAGACCTCCGTGTCACGATGACGATCAAATTTCAACGCAAATTTCTTCCAAACGTCATCAATCATATTCAATTTATTTTCTATTTTCAATTCCTTATTCGCAATTTCAACGAGATCAGACACAGCGTCTACATGTCTGTGTAGATTTAAAGCTAACAAATTATCCAAACTAAACGAAGGACCTTTATCGAAAGTAACCCCGGTGATGGTTACTAGCGACTTCCAATGCCTATCACGCATAGCTGGAGAATGCAATTCGTGTACCAATGGTAATACCGTTGCCATGTTTTTCACATGCGCCTCCAACATCTTGAACACGGTCCAATCTCGGACTTTTTTATGCGATTTTTTAATTTGATTTTGAATTAACTTGACTTCTTCCAGCAAGGAATCCGTGTTAATCTCAGCCCATAAAGTGCTTTTCCAAGTGCTAAATTGGAAATCAACTAAACAAACCACATCCCACACCGACTTGAGCAATCGCAGGTCCTCCTCTATATCACGAAGTGCAGCATGGTTTGAAAGAGGCAATTCAAAGAGCTCTTCCAATTCATTATTTTCCTTTGCTTTTTCCGCTAGTAAGCCAAATTGTTTCTGGTACTTATCCAACGCGATATATGCGTCCTTGAGCTTGGTCTCCAACCATTGGAATGGACCATTTTGCTTAAATTCTTTACTGAATTTCACAACATTTTGGTCGAACAATTTCAGCTCTTTCTTGACTCCCTCAACCATGCTGTTTTGCAATGGTTGCAAACTCTCCTTCACACGGAATGCGCGATTAACTAGTGCTTCCCATAACATTTTAGCATGTTCCAAGAAATCAAGAGCACTTTGACCACCGATAGGTGGAAGATCCATTGGAATCGATTCTTGTTTCAACATTGCTACTATATTACGCAGAGGCTCAAACATGCTGGAATAAACAGGCAATCGTTTCTTGACATCTCGAACGTATGACATTACATTCAAAAATCCTTGACGATCACCACTTTCAACTGTTCTATCAAGTCCTTTATTGACATCCTTCATGAAATTGTAAAGGTCCAATAGCCGCGTTCCTACGTAATTTTGTAGGTATTGTGTGTGAGCATACAACCACTTTGTAACCCATGTAGAAATAGCTTGCTTTACTGGTTGAGCGTTGATCTTAAGGAAATCAATTTCATGCACAGGTTTCAACTCACTAACTTCGGATTGAACGTCCAAAAAGTACTTGATGCGCTCATTAAATCGATCAAGATTAATAGTTGTTCTCTGCCAGGTGCCAGAGGGTGTCTGATTAGCGGTTGCATCAGTTGATGTTTGCGTGTTGTTCACTTGAGATGTAGTATTTTCGGCATTTTCCTCTGCTTCTAACTTTGAAACAAATGGTACTGACTCAACAATAACAGAATCTTGAAGAAATTCACCAAAAATTTGATTTAAATCAGACTTCCACAAGTACTCAAACTTCTTGAAGATACCTCTTAATTCATTAGCATTACTCTCGGTGTTCGACAGCAACTTATTTACTCGAGCAGTTGCATATATAACACTAGGAGACGAGGTAAGTTCACTTTGATAAGTACCTTCACCAGTATCGATACGCTTGAAACAAGATGATAAACCTAACATTCCATTGATCCAACTATTTACAATATTTTTAATTCCGGTGTTCTTGGTGCTAATGGTTGTGTTCACTACTTCCTTAACATATCCAACTTCTGGCGTGAAGATAACTTTCTTGTCGACTAAATCAATAGAAATCTCAAGCAACTGTGTGAGTCCATTATTTTCTAAATATCTAGGATTTAGCTGCGACGCTAATATCATTAACGATGCAGACATCACATCGACAAGACCTGAGACTACAACATTGTTAACAAAATCGACGTAAGCTTTCCAGTCGGGAAGACCTTGTGACACTTTCAGCTTCTTGTTGGTGTCTTTTAACAGACGATGTATCTCTTGACCATTTTCTTTGATGATTGCTAATTTAGCTTGACGAACCTTCTTTTGTAGTGTAATGAAGTCATCTGCAACGGCGGTTTTAGGACCACGTTCAAATATTGGTTGATTTTTCCACGAGAATGCAATTTCTTCGATTAATTTCAAATTTCCCTTCAACATTTGCAGCATCTCACTAACTTCCTTGACTTCCGTCATGGTTTCGCCAATGAAGAGGTCTATGCCATTCGACTTCCAATTCAACGATTTACTCTTGTTCTTTCCCTCTTCTATACCTTGCATCAATGTTTTGTCAATTTTATCCAACTGACTCTTCACGAGTGGTCGTTCAACAGGAAGCAAGGTAGTTTGAATGTCGTTGTACATGTATACAATCAAATCCAAATTGCCAGTGTGACGTCTGAATATTTCAGCTCGTTGGTATATTTCCATGGCACTACCTGGAACTTGTAATCCTAACAACAAGAAGTATTTTACTTCTCGCAGTAAACGTACCAATAATGGATCGAAATTTACATGTAATAGAACAACCTTAGAGTCCTCAAGATCGCGACGAAGAAGTGAGTTTTTCAGCTTGGACAAGGACGAAGCCTCAATACTCTTACCCCAATTCTCGATATTTTCTCTGTCAAAGTCTCCTAACATTCCAATAAGAGCCGTGTAATGTTTCACGACGTCGCGAGTATCATCGCGATCTAGCACCTTTTTGTCTAATGTCTTAAGTTTTTCTAATGGACTTTGAATACGCTCAAGTAAACCTCTGCACCAAGTTAGTGCGCCCGCAATAGGTGGAAGATTGCTAAAAATATAAGGTTTATCCTTTAATTCTTGAAACAATCTATTAACATCGTCAACCTCCTGTTTGATAGATGAAATCAAACTAGCGTGCTTCTTCTCCAGCTCATCGGCAATAATAGGTCGGGTGACTAAGTTGTCAAATGTATCTAATAATCGAAATCGACCTGCAACTGTAGAAGCATCATCGAAGCCCTGTAGTATTACACTACCCAATCTGCGATCTAACTCTTTCATGCGAGTGCGGAACTCATAAAATGCGTCATCAAATTGTTTGTTTTCTAAATTTAACAAACCTTTTCCTAAAACACGAACATTATCCACGGCTTGAATGAAGTCTACGTATATCTGCGCTACCGAGGTAGACAAGGTTTTCCCTTTAGTTCCACCAACTTCAATTTTAGCTAATTTATTAAACTGTAAAATGGTTTGTGACAAATCAAGTATGTCGTGGCAGCGCTCCAAGAAGGAATCGAGACGAACAAAAACGGCATTATTCTGTACACGCCATGGATTTTCAGGACATTCTACTGAGGCTTTATTTTTATAATCAAAATAAATATTTTTGAATGAACCGAATATACGTATAGCAGTTTGCAGCATTTTTACTACACTATGCGTCTCACCACTGTCTATAAGGTCGAACATAGCATCGCCGTTAAGGTAACTAGTTGCTTGGCGGATTAAAGTATTACATATTTCACGCATTAGTATAACTAATTTGGAGGGAGTATTGTAATACGACGATGACTTCCATACGAGCAGTATGGAGTGCATAATTGGACGAAAGAAATTGCTGATTCTGTATTCAAAATCTAACTCATTTTCAAGTCCCTGAAACCACGCTATCAACGGTCTTAAATATTTTATAATATTGTTCGCTTCAGCGCGAGCATGAAATACTTCTTTACACAATTTAGCAAATGGTGCATTGTACGTGCTTTTACTTCTATCTAATATCCGCAGAACTCTTCGAACCTTTTCACTTTGAAGTTGATCAAAAATACCATTGAGATTTGATGCTTTTGATTTCCAAAACTCAATTTCCGCTAATGGTCCAGGGTCTTGCTGTGATTTAAATACATTTTCTGGATCTTGTTTCAACACATTTTTAATTTGCTTTGTCCAGGTAATAATTGCGCTTTCTAGTGCATGAATTTGATGAGACTGTGGTTCTTCCTCATAAGCATTTTTTCTTCTACTCACTACAGATTCATCACCATCAATGCTACCACTTTTACCTTCAACTGATGCTTCAGCAGCACCGTCATCTTCTACAGTTGGTAACATTGATTCTTTAGTTTTTGGTCCACCAGCATTAGGTAAAGGTAAACACGTTACACCTCGAACATGACCTTGAGTAATTTGCACATTAGAAACGAATGTCTCAAAATTTTCTCTGACCTCCTTAGCTAATGTTTCACTCCATTTAATAGAGCTTTCTTTTGATGATACCATTGGATGAAATACTCTTTGGGATAAAATTGCCATATGCTCTAATGGATCATTAGCAATGTCACCACAAACTAACTCCTTGGCAATATTTGTTTCAGAAACAGTTCCTTTATTCAACTTTAATACATAAAAAACAACATTCTTAGCATTTTTATTGGCAGTTTCACTAACTTCTATCGTTCCCTTTGATTCCTTAAAAAATATTGCTTGATTCTCTGGATTATCAAGAAAATCATACACCACTCGTTTTAGTGTATCACTACCCCAGTATTCATTAATTTTCTCTACTGGAATATGACGGAATGCACTTATTACTTGCCTGTAGATGTACTTGAAGCGAGCATCATCTTCAGCCATGGCTATTGCCTGCTGTAGCTACTAGGCTTTGAATATATTTTTATGAAAAAACGTCCAAAATAAAGCGGCCGGGTCAACCAAATCATCAATCGGATAATATATCCACATTGTAGACATAAGTAAAAGTAACTTCTGACCAGTAAAAGTGATTTAAATTAGTGAAGCATCAATACGATATAATTTATAAACTATCGATATTATTGAATAATTAGTTAACAATTAAGAACGTTTTCACTTACGAATTAGCCTACTAAATAACTTACGAATTGTTTTTGCGAATTAATAACGATTAATACGAATCAAATAGCTCCTACCCTAACTTGGTCTTTGAAAGAATTTTGAAAGAAAAAATACAAAAATACAAACAACATGTCCGCGGCCCTGTTTCTGACGAGTCACCAGGAGACATCGCACCTTCTTACCGACCACTTGGACTGCCCTTATTATGTGGATCTATCGAAGTTCCCTGAAACTGTTAGTTTTGGACGTGGATCAAAGACAGTTCCAGTAAATATAATTGTTAATTTGGAGAAATATGAACCATTAGAGGATGATCCCAATGAAACCAGGACCCGATTTATCATATCTCGATGCCACTGTAAGATTGAGAGGATTGCTGATGGCGATAATGTTAGGTTTGAATTGGTAGATAATGAATCACTAAATGGAACATTTGTTAATAATGTAAAAATTAGTAGATGTGCATTGAATGATGGTGATATCATTCAGATGGGTGGATCATCAACAATAGTAGTAGGACAACCACTTAAAGAATCGGATGGTGGGGTACAATATACATTCCGATTATCTAATATTAGTGAAGCTAATGTTAATTCAATGTTAGTAGAGATGTTGAATAAACAATTAACAGAAATTAATAAAATTAAACAAAATTTAGCTGAAACGCAGAAAAAACTTGCTAGTAAAACACTATCTTTTCAGCAGTTATCACAGTCTCGAGCCCAAGCATCAATGGCTGGTAGTAAAATACTAACAGCCACTGATTTATCACTTGATAAATTTGTCTGTGGATTGTGCAATGAAATACTAGTTAATACCGTGACCATAGAATGTGGTCATTCTTTCTGTCACTCTTGTTTGGAGAAGAAATTAAGAAGTAATACTCCATTTGCTTGCAGTGGATGTGCATCCAACAAGAATGAATTATTATTGAGTAATACTGCTTTCATTGGCTTCAATAATAATATATGTGTACGCTCGTTTCACATAGACGATATCATATCAGATATTGCGACTAAGTTACTAAATGCAAAACAATTGAAAACATTGCAAAGTAGGAGAGAACATTCATTGAAAGAGTTGAAGGAACTGCACTTGAATTATCATGTATTGAGTAGGAGTAGTAATAGTGTTGATGGCAGAAAACGACGAAGAAACCAGGTCAAAGGGATATCATACTGCGTATTTTGTGGTAAATTAGATCACGATATTTCTTCGTGTAAGTTTCATATTAGTGCTAGTGGGATAAGCGCTGCTGAAAAGGAGGAATGAACCATATCTAATTAGAATTGATAATACTACTGTATATAATTATACGTAATTTACTTCTTTAACTTTCCATCTGGTATTAAGATAAGCACACAAGGTTTATCACTGCCTTGGTAAATTTGATCACAACGGTAAAATCCTTTTCGCTCTAGTTGGATAATTTCTCCAACTGCTAAGTTACGCAAGCATGGATCACATAGTGCCATAGACGTTCTGAGAGATACTGGGTTAACAAAATTCTCAAAACTTTCATCTTCATCAATTTTATCTTTGGTAATCAAGTAATCGTACTCGTTAAGTTGACAAGAAACCAAATCAGGCTATAGAATAAAGGTAAGTTAGATGTTCGGTTCAAGAGAAAGAATAAAGCAACAAAAAGTAGAAATATCCTAAAATATTTGCCCCAAAATTTACTGTAGCTCAATTGTCAAGATCAAGAGTCAATATACAGTACCTGTACCACAGTGATCGAAATGTAGTAATTGAGCATGCGAAAGAATCAGTAGTGAGTGGAGAGAGAGAGGGTAGTGGCACTTACTATAGAAGGTATCCAATGAGTTTTTTTTGTCTTCTTGAAATCTTTAGAATCAGGATTGAACTTAGCGGACATAGCTGTCACTTTGTTGTCACTATTTTTCACAATCTTGGTAATGGTAAAATTACCCCAATGTAATAAAGTAACTTCCTCGCCCTCTGCAAACTGCTCAGCATCAACAAGTTCCAACAAAACTTCTTTGTAAAATCGTAACACTCTAGTTCCAAGTTCAGGTTTCTTTGGATGGTTCAAAACTGTTTCGCATGTGATTTCCTCACTTACGTTGGTCAAAGTGACAGTTACCACATTATTTTGAGAGACTCCCATATATCTAGTTGCACTCTCTTCTAAAACTTTTTTATTATCACTCCAAAATTTATCCCACTCCATGTTAACTACTCTTCTTGATGCTCCTTGACTAAGAATGAACCGTTTTAAGGCTTCTACATTCATCCCTCTTCTAACGCAACCTTGAACAGTAGGGAAACGAGGATCAAACCATCCTTCAACTAATTTATTTTCAACAAACCAGTTTAACTTTCTCTTCGAAAGGACAGTATATTGGAAATTCATTTTACCAAAAGAATGGATATAAACGTAACGTAACCCCAAAGCCTTTTGAATCCAATGGTATTGCTCGTCACGATCATTGTATTCAGTAGTACGCAATGCATGAGTAACACCCTCTATGGCATCGACAATAGGACATGCGAAGTCATAAGTAGGATATGCTTTGTATTTCGTACCAGTTTGATGGTGAGGTGTGTCATTGAAACGATAAAGGACTGGGTCTCGCATCGTACCATTAACACTGCTCATATCAATTTTAGCTCTTAAGCAAAATGTTTGTGCCTCTTTTGCACCTTTTAATAGTGCCTCAAACTTTGCTAAGTTGTCTTCCACAGAGGAATTACGGCGGTATGATTCGGTTCTACTACCGCGCTCTTCTTGCATCTTATCTTGAGGTGTATCATCCATGTATGCATTGCCTTCTTTGATCATTTTTCTTGCTAATTCCTCGCATTTACCAAAGTGATCGGAGGTATGTGACACCTAAAAAGCAGGGTAAATGAATCAATAATAGAGAAAACAAGTATGACTAAAGCGAAAAGTAATAATGGTTCAGATAAAAACTATCTATAAAAAAGTCTCAACATAACGAGTTCTGCTGTCCCTATTCTTTCGTCCTCATTACCATTTCTTACTTAACAACTAAAGACATAGGAAAAGAGTGAACTAACCTGATCAGCTACGACACCAAGACTTGCTAAATCTATTATGATGTTCTGTTCATATTCATCTTTCTCTTTGGAAGGATTTGTGTCGTCAAATCGAACCAATAATTTACCTTTATAGCGTCTGGCATAATATTGATTTAACAGCACAGCTTTTGCGTGGCCAATGTGCAAGTAACCAGATGGTTCAGGAGGGAAACGAGTGCAAACTTTACCATCTTCAGCTCCTTCTAAATGTGGACAAGTGCCACCAAATTCATCATCATTACTCTGTTTATTTGCTGACGCAGCGGATGGAGCAGAAGCTTTGCCTGGTTTCAATGCATCAAGCGCTGGTATAACACCACCAACTAATGCTTGCCATCTGAGTATATGTACTAAATCATTAGTTACTGTTGATCGCTTAATTAGCACATGAACTGCAAAATCAGCAAGTGACAATGATTGTCCTGCCATATAAGTTTTATCTGATAAATGATCATTTACAACTTTAAGTACAGCAGGAATAGCCGCAATATCAACAGTGTTGTATACATCTAGCCATTGATCAATTTGAGAAGCAACAATAGCATCAGTACCATATAATTTACTTCCATTATCAATAGTTCTCGCGAAATATCTAGCAATGGTGCAATCACCAGCAACTGATACTCCATCGCTTACTACGAAGTAAGGTAAGTGATCAGATGAAGTTGATGATACACATTTTATCGTAGATTTTAAATAAGCAAGAAGTAATCTAGAAATCTCTGGGAGCGCTGATAGTTTATTAGAAAAACTATAATAAACACTTCCTGGAGCACTAGCCACATTTTTCTTAACAGCAACTGGAGCATTGTTTTGTGCTTGTGTGGTAGCGGGAGCAGCAGTCTTTGGCTGCTCAACTACTTCAGTGTTATCATCGTCATTCCCACCTCCTTTTCTACCTTCTTTGCGTTTTAATTTGTTCAATTCTTTTTTAGATGGTCCATCTCTAACCACCTCCACTTGTGGTTCTACCTTCTTTTCCTTCTTCACCTCAACCTTTGGAGGATCATATGGGATACCACCATTCATCTCCTTAAACGTTTCTTTTAATTTTAATAACTCATTTAAAGCTTGTTGAAGCACTTCTGGAGCAACTTTGTCAGCCTTGGCCTTACGTACCACCTCTCCTTGGGCAACTATTAACGCCTTTTGCTCATCCAAACTCATTTCTAAGTGATTTAGTTGGTGCAAAAATCTTGCTTTTTTGGCTTGATTTTGATGGCCAATACAAAAAAGGAAGTTCATTAATTACTGTGTGATATCCAGCAATATTTCAGCAATTAATTATAATTGATGGCATATTCAATGTATAATTAACTTACCTTACATCTTCAAGACTTAACACAAAGAAGAGAATAATCAATTGAAAACATCTTGGTAGTATCTACATAACGTGTATATCCACCGCGAGTGACATTCATGACAGTATTATGGTAGTTTCCGTAGCACTTTAATTGTATTAGTGAATCTTTCCGAACATCACCTTTGGTACGGCCCATCACAAAAAGCGATAAAAACTTCCATATTCAAATTTTAAAATGCTGCGTTCGGTTGTAAATTCATAGGACTTAACTCTAAATAGAAATACCACCACGGTTAGATACTTCTGTTTCGTATTTATTGTTTAAATTTTAGCGAATAAAGAATAATGGAAGGCAGCATCAGCTCCCAGGTAACCCAACAATCTGCAGGATTGGCAACTGGTGGTAATTCATTGACGAGTGGCGAAGCAGAATATTTGAAGATGCAGTTGGAAAAAGAGAGAAAAATGACTGCAGATTTAAGAAAAGAAATATTTGATATTCGTTCCAATATAGCAAACGAAAGAGAGAAACAAAAGGAGTCAAAAGATAAAGAAAAGGTTACTTATTTACTCCAACACCAACTAATTACTTGCTTATTGATTAAATTACTTAGGGATCATTAGAGACGCAATTAAAATTTCAAAAAAATGATATTGATTCATTGAGAAAGCGATTGGTAGAGTCAAATAAACAAAATGCCGTCATAAAAAAGGAATTAAGTGATTTAAAATCAAAAGTTCAAGTTATGACCGTTGTAGTAAATGATGCTGCCCCCCCAACTCAGCAATTAAATAGCATATCTACGATGCCACCTCTAAAATCATCAACTATAGCCTTGCCTAATAATAATAAAAACCGAAACAATTCACAATTAATGGACACAACTGCTTCGACTATCAATATCGCCCCTGTTGCTGTGGAAAATAGAGCAGAATCTACTATCCAAAATGCAAAAACATTGAGTCAATCTCCCAGAACTAAAAGCCAAACTCATGTTGAAGTCATGGCTCGAAAGCTTCCTGGTCAAATGATTGCTTGCAAATTACTCTTTCCACTACTAGAGGACCTTATATCAAGTGTCAATAATTTTCGATTAGACCCAGTAGCGTTGCAGTCAGCACCAAACATTTATGCATCCAATACCGAAGTAGGTAGACCCAAAGATCCAATTTCATTGAGCTCATCAGTGTTCACACCGACTTCCCTCGTAAAACAATCTATTGATGGAAATTCTACAATTTTAGGCAATTTCACAGATAAAATTGCAACGTATACCCATGCCTCAAGTGTTTATATGCCTAAAATACAGGAAGTTATCATTAAAATATTGGAAATATTTCGTTATTCAATAGATGATTGCTGTAACGAAAAGTTTCCAGTAGCACTGCTGGCTCGATATTTAACGGACGTTTCGAATATATTATTGAAGCATGCTCCATGGGATAACTCCATTGAAGGCATGAAAAGAGGTGACAAGACGATCAAAAGTAGCGATATAGAAAGTGTTAGCGTTGCAACTCTCCACGACAAGTTTGATCCAGTAATGCATGCAATTCGATTCCTCAATGGAGTTATGCATAGGTTGGACAGCACAACTGTCGACCTATATTCTCAACAAAATTCAACCGACTCTTCATACAAGGCAAACTTGGATATGTCTAAGTTCAGAGATGTTGGTGTGGATTCGCATAAAAGAAAGCACAGCACACTTGATAGTAGTAGCACGGTAATGACCTCGAATGACCCATTCCGCGCAGAATCCAGTGCATCATTTGGCGCAAAAGTATTGGCCGGATTCGATATGCCCGCAGTGTCTAATTCCGAATTAAGAAAGCACTATATTGCGGCAACTGGCAGTATACCAAAGACAGCGGAACCTACTCATGATGTTGCCACAAATTTGCCGGAACATTTTCTAGACAACTTTGAAGATTTGCCATCGATATTTGTTGATTTGAGTCAAGACATACTGGGGGAGGTGTACCACAGCATAATGTGTTCCAGCGGAACAGCTAGTGGTAAGTTGAAAGCCACAACCAACGCCTTGTTGAACGAAACGACTATATTTTTGACAAATCTATTACTGAGTTGTGATTTCTGTAAAATTAGTGATTATTTGCCGTTAGTAAAGATTCACGATAGTAAAAATTCGGCGACATTGCAGCAATCTGACTCGGTTGCTTCGCTTAATTCTTTGGCTGTCGATCCGTTGGAGTCTGGGCTTCAATCTATGTATCCGTTTGTCATGTCGTTATTGGCCGATGAAGTTTGCTTTAACACAGTGAACATGGGATTAAAAATAAAATTACTGAATATTTTGGCATTAGTAGTATGCAAGCACGACTCGCTGTATGATGCGTTCGCAGAGTCGCAGAGCGGGCGCGTGGATTCTGTACTAGATGAAGATGCCGAGTCAGATACCGACATTTTATTCATTGACACGTTAGTGGTACAAGGACTCGAAATTATTACAAATTTTACTTGGTATCCAGATAAATTACTCGATAATAGTGTGAGCGCGGATCACGCTGGTGCTGCCGCCTACAGTTTGGTGATGTATGAATCGGTTAGTTACCTCCTAGAAATTGTCACTTTTATCACTTCGTTGTTAGAATTATACGGTGGAAAAGCAGTTGCCATGTTTTTCGGCATTAAATTCGATGAAAGTCAAATGGAGTTAGATGGAAGCAGTGCCCTGAACGTATTCAATATACACACCTGTAGCGACCAAGATCGCAATCGAATATCAAATAGTAATTTTGTATACAACATATGTAAGATATGGACGTTGGCTATTAAATACTGCGATGGAATCAGAGTTGACACCGGAGCTGGATGTCAGACTAAAATTGATCAAGCAATAATTCAAATAGTCATTTATAGTACAAAAATCTTATACAATATTGCTCGCTCTGTAGCGGATGGTAATTGGCACATCCTCAGCAGAATATGCAATGAAATGCTGTATGCCCAGTTGTATCGCTTCGCTAATCGACAAGTGCCTACTGCATTATCTGAGTGCATCGACTACATAGAATCGGTTGATGATATTCAAATTCTCTATTGTTCGTAAGTGTAGAAGTGTAAGTATTCATTATATGTACAAATGTATAGCTATTTCTTATCTCTTAATAGTTGATTCTTTCGCCTTTGTTTCACTTTTTTGTCTTGAAGATTCTTTGACAAAACTTTTCCACAAAACAGTGAATAACATCGATTGTATTCCATTAGAGATGATTCTAGTCAACAAACCTCTACCAAATAGACCTAGATACCCGGACTCTTTCACGATCATATCAATAGTGTCAACGTAAGACATATGCACACCTCTATTTGCTTGTTTTACTGTTTTAATAACTCTAATAAAATTACTTACGGTGTCACTTACTACTGATGCTAAAAATCCAATGACAGCGCTACGAATGTGTACTAAATAAGGCTTACTACCGTTTATTACCCAAGACGCGTCTAATAAATTATGAACGTAAAACCAAGGATAATGCGCGGCAATTGTGGCTAGTAGTGTGGCTAATGTTCCTTGATATAATAACATAATATCACCCTTTAGAACCTTTTCAGAAAATAAACCAAATCCTTCATAGCCATCAACTTGCAGCACTGTTTTACATGTGTCAAGTGGCATCAAAAATATTCTCCATAATGCCGATAATATACTTCCTAAGGAAGTGCTTATAATAGCCAGTCTTGAATTAGAGTGGATATTGTACCTACTACCTAATAACACTGCAATATCATTAGCACCAATTGATCCAAATCTGGCCAATGGTCCCTGTAATAATGCAAATGATAATCCTTGATAAAACCTAGAGATTCCACCTTGCTTATACAATTCTACCAACGCAGTTTTCAAACTAACCCCAAAACGATGCTGATAATTAACAGCAGTACGCAACCACATCATAGTTATCACTTGAATAGCACATGCGATAGCCCCCGACTTGCCTTCTCGTGCTGCATGTTGTAGCACTGCACGAAAATCATTTATGCCTTCAGTTCTCGTATATTTCAATTGCTTCTTAGTTCCCAATGCTTTTGATGCGAAAGCAATTTGCAGAACGCAAAGAATTACAACAAAAGCGAAGAGATCCATAATTTACTCTCACTCATGCAGTCAATCAATAAATATACCTACTTCAACCCTTCGACCCGAATAAATTTCCGAAAATTTGTCCCAAAAAATTCATAAAAAATTAAGAAGACAACAGTTAAGTTGCGCATATAAAAGAAGTACAAAAGTCTATTGCTGCATGCAATTTAAGCAGGTAGAAGTAGAAGGTGGCGGTTAAAACTGGGACGTGAATCATTATGAGAACGAACCTAAGAAAGGTAGTTGTTGCTAGTATATGTTCAGTTTTGTTACCAAATAAACTGTACTCTTTATGCTCAAATGATAATGAAAACAATGAGTCACTTGACACTACAAAAAATAATACATCGCCTTGTTCTAAGTATAACTTATTGTCTGAAAGATTAGATTGGCAAGGTAGAAGGCGGCGATGTAACAATGACATGAATGGTTGTGTATTAATTGGTAGAAGCCTCACTGGTAATTGTATTTCAGTAGCTTCAGATGATGATATTGAAAAAGCTATGACTAGAATTGAAACTGAGAATGTAAATAATAAATTAAAAGAAGCAACAATAAATGACAAAAATACAAACAGAACTGAATTATCATCTGATGTTGCAATTGGTGATGCAATATCTATAACTGTAAATGAAATTGCCTCAACAAATGTCAAGGACACCCTAAAAATGTCTGAAGAAAATGCTAGAATAATGGCAAAAAGTTTAATTGCACAAGTTTTAGTAAAGGAAGAAAATCAACATGTATTAGGCGAAGCACTTAAATATTTGTTCACTTATGAAGAAGTATTATATCCAACAAGATGGTTGATATATTGGTCTCTGCAACAAGAAAATACAGTTTTTCAAAGTGAATTTCAATTAAGATGGCAGCTAAACTATTGGTTAAATTGGCCTGAACCTTATGGGGCATTTAATTATACTGTCAATAATTTAGCAGATTTAGCAGCCTGGTGGTTACATCATCCACTATCTCGGAAAGATATTATAAATCCTTTCATTAGATGGTATTTAGACGAAAGCGAAGGAATTATATCGCAACAAATAGCTAAAAATTTATCGGATTACTCTACCAAGAAAATAATGGTTCAAACTATTAAAGCTGGTGCAGTACAAGTTCTTAAAAGTGAAGAGGTCAAAAATACTGCAAAACAAGCACTATATAATTATTTGCAAACGGTTAATAGAAAAGGAACAGAAGCACCGCCAAGTTAATGGTTAACCCTTAGGGTAAAATTGTCCCATGTATATAATGAAGGTTTTTGTATTTAATGAAAGCATTATTAATTTACCAATTTTGTCTGGCATGTCGGAGTATTCATCGCATATTATACGAACAATGACGATGAAGGCCGACAGAGCCCGGCAGCTGTCAACACGTCTCCAGTAGTGGTTCGGACTCCCGGAATCTCAGTGAGTATCGTAATATAGATCCTTCATTTGGTGATTACTTTGAAGATGTATAGTAGTAGCGATGACTTTTCTTCAAATTACTTTATGGAGTTCAATTCATTAGAATTGAACAGGAAATACATGATTTTCAGAACTCGCAGTAATGAGAAGAAGTATGCTGTGGTCGTACTATTTGCTGTATTAGCTACCGCTTTCATTATAATATGCCAATCAGAACCGATATTTTCAAACAAATGGGGAGATTTATATACAGTGACATCTTACTGTGAAATAGTAGTATTGTTATTATTATGGATAGAATCTGCTTCACGACTTAGGTTAATTGATGGCTCTGTTTCCATTTTCGGATATACATTAAGTAGTTGGATCGCCACATTATATATAGTAGCATCGCCGATCGCCAATGGTTTAATGTTACTTTCAAGGGCATTAAATGAAGAATGTCCTACTGATATAATTTACACTCAATCATTATACTGCAATAATGAACAAAAAGTTCCAGCGACTAATATATTAGCTAACTGTAGTAGTTGTTTAGTGAATTCTATTTTATTTTATGGCGGATGGAAGTATACAATTCTGTCGTATATTATCACATATGTATTCATTATTACTACTTACATCAAACTGGGCAGTGATGAATATTTGGTATTTTTACTGGTTGCGATTTCATTTATACTGACACCATTTATATATGTTGGTCACACTCTTGAAAGGCAATCTTTAGATCTATTTAAAGAAGCCAATAAAAATAAAAATGGAGGTGCCGATGGGATAAACACACAGTCGTTAACTTCTGAGCATATTAACTATGAATACGACTCGAATTCTGTGGCATCATCTTACTCAAATAGTACTATAGTTCTTGAGGATATTGTCTCTCATTAAGGATAAGTGCGTAGGTTGATTTTAATCACTGAAGTAGCCTCGTCATGCCAATGACAGCTACAGCATGGATTTTCAAACCGCATATTGTATAATTTTTTCATATTTGTAAATACCGAGAGTAAGTTTAAGAAATCCGAAGAATACTTTTACTAGTCGCGAGTTACGCGCGAGAGTATAGGATGTAGGTATTAATATCGTGATTTAAAACCAGGAACCAACTTCCTGTTTCTGTTTCGCTGTTTCGCTAAAAAAATTCGTCCATACTTGGGTGCAGAACTATGAGTGCAACAAAAGCATTGCTAATTCAGCAGCGGTTGCGAAATGACCCTCGTCATATGGAGTCAAATTCTAGCAAGCAGGTTGAGCTGAATATTGGTGATGAGGATGAAATAGACATAACTAGTCCTGAGAGTATTAAGTTAAATGAGCAACGAAAGGCGCGAGAGTTATGGAGGAAAGCTAAGCTTAATACAGGAGTTAAGGATGAGAATGATGAAAAAGCAGCAAAAGGGAGTAGTTGGAGTTTTTTTAGAGATGTATATGAAAAAAAAGAGATCAAAGGAAAGGTAGCAGAAAAACAATCAAATCGTCCAGGCTATCGAGATCCAATGGGGAATTACTTTTTTGGATTGACGCCAGAAGAAATAAAAAAGAAAAAGAGACTACAGAAAGAAGCAAACAAACAACTGCATCAAAAATATGGGAATCACACGAAGGCAGTTAGTTCAATTGAGGTTAAGAATAACAAATTCATCCCCAGTAAAGACGAAATTACTGCTGGAATTAAAGTTGGTAAGAAGGATGATATAGAAGCTCTTAAAGCCGCAATATCAACAGGAAAAATGTCTAATTTTGACTCATCTGAGAGTAAAGTGACTGTAGCAACTGGTAGTTCCAAGTTGAATTCTCCTGCCGTTATTCCTCGCCCATCCGATGAAGTACCCACTTCTAATAGTTTCAAGAAAGATACTAGTATAAAAAGCGTTTCTAATAATATTTATACCAGTAGTAATAATAGGTATAGTAATATGAATGAGAAAAAAGTAGAACTTAATAGGAATGAAGTTATTGATGACGATAATACCGTGCATAACAACGAAATGTCCGATGCAGAATTACAGAGTCTTCTCACAGCACACATTACCAGAAATAATGAGTTACGCACAATGCTATCCTTGCCCAAAAGGAGTGATATACAAGCTCGCAATCAGCTGTTTAGTACATATCATCGTGATAATCTGATACAAGTATGTGGTGATTTACAACTAGAAAACGAAAAACTTGGCGCATTAACTGCTACTATTCGCCCACAAGCAGTAAATATCAATGAAAATATAAGTGTTAATGACTTACTTGAAGATCCTGTAAGTCCGCTTGGAAATATATACAGGAGAGCAAAAGCAGGAACATTTACAACAATTAAACTTCCCGAAAAACGGACCGACTACTACCCTAAAAAAATTAATAGAGAGCCAACAAATCCAGTTACTGAAGATATGAACGAGTCTTCCACACCCACAGTTGATGAGACACCCACAAATATAGAAATAAACGCACTAACTCCTCCTCCAGTTGACCCAAGCACTGTGATGAAATCTGAACCCGGACAGCTGTTTAAATCACCAGCCAAAAACAGTATATTTAAGTTTGGTGTCAAAAAGCGTGCTAGTATTGTAACCATGTTTAGTGCGATGCTCAAGGGAAACCAAGCCTCCGCGGTTTCATCCTTGTCGAGTCAAGACAGAAAATTTGACTCTGCATCAAGTGTCTCTAGTACTGGATAGGAAAGCGTCAGTACAAACGAGACTTTTCTACAAGATTATAAGTTGTGAGGAGAATCATAGCCGTTACTCTACGTAGCACGTTATTTTCCTAGTGTTCCAAATTGTTGTAATTAAGAATATACAAAAATAAACAAGTCTCAAAAATATAGTGTCTATTGAATAGGGTCGTCTGCTTTAATGCTTTTCAATTTGGGCGACAATGTCATTCCCTTGTAGTTCAGCACTACTTTCGCAGAGCCAGTTGCATTTTGCAAATCAGTCCAGTATTGATGATTACCGTCTTCGCCAGCAAAAATACTCATCTTTTCCTCGTCGTCACTAACTCCTTTATATGAAACATAATGTAAAGTTGGAGCCAGTAAAAACGATGCCAACATACTTACTAATATCAATACAATCAACGTTCCTGGTCCGTATACGTCATCCCAAATAACTGTTGCTATATACGGCACCAGCGCCAGCCCGAGATTTGTACCAAATGCAAGAATAATTGACGATAAAGTGGAAGGTCGGGTTAGCCTAGACACTACATCGGTACACATTCCAAAGCAAGGACCGTTGGACAAGCCATATATTACTATTCCAATCCATAAAGCCGCGCTCGATTTTTCTGAGCCAATAATAATTATCATACCAATAATTCCAATAAATAACAAAAAACTCAAATGATACGCCAATGACGCCGATTTTATCTTTACTTGGTCAATTACCCCAAAAAATCTTCCAATTGTTACCATAATCCAAAATGTAAAAATTAGTCTCGGTTCATCCATTGACCCCATCAAGTTCTGATCCTCAACATATTGCGAAATAAATGTTGTTGCACTATTTAACCCACCATATAAACAAAAAAATATTAATGCAGCAATACTTTCAACATAGTAATGTGGTGCTGTTCCTCGTATTGACGAGACTAAAGTGCCACTCGATGAATTACTTGGTAAAGTTGCAGGGGTTTCTCTAACGATGAAGATATAATTTACTGTCTGACTGATTTGAACATTTGGTCCTGCAATAAATATTGCCGATAAAATACATATCAAAACAGTTAATCCTATGTATTGCTTATGCAAATCATCCTTAGTTATAATTGCTAACAATGGTACAATCGAACCAAACAATCCAAAAAGAATATTATTCCATCCTAACCACGGTCCAGCACGCTTTTGATAAGCTAAATTGGTTAATTTACTCAAACCAAAATCAATTACAGCTGTAAAAACTCCCATAAGAAAATAATAAAATCTCAATAAATCTAGATTATGATTCAAAGGTAATA
>JACCDO011111053.1_pt1 | contig 23693 bp, 7 predicted proteins | sample 7446101 | NCBI WGS metagenome assembly JACCDO01 (sample SAMN15323440, study PRJNA562643) | freshwater metagenome | isolation source: river surface water | place: USA:Blue River Watershed | collected 2017-08-16
AAGGCATACGGTGTCAGCAGGAGGAGAAGTCGCTGCATCTCCTGCAAAAAGAAGAACGCCACTTAAGAACATCAATCGTGGTAATGAATTTATGTCTCCTACGAATAATCAAAGGGCATCAACTGCTAAAAAACAATCTTCAATTGATCCGAGCACACTTATTGGCACTTACAAGAAACATAAGTCTGGTATTTATCACAGATTTGACGAAAATGCACTAATAAAATCGGTTGTTGGTACGACGGTGAAAAAGTCATCGAAACGATCATTCTTACCACGCCAGGCTGTGTTTTTTAATGACCAATCTCAAAAAGAAAATTTCGTACCTGGAGTCGATCCATATAATTATTTTGAAATTGATAAGAAACTTGGCTATCAAAAATCACGAATTTGGTTTCCTGTTAATCGTATATGTGTGGGTAATAATCTTATTCCTAGCGAAAGGCCTATTTCATTAGAATCGGATTCTATAGTAAAAGAATTTATGCAAATGCGTGCACTGGCATCCTACGTTGGTGATTTAGTAATGCCATACAATAAGTTAAACACTGCATCATCGTCGGGTGTTGGAGGTATCTCTAATAGAATGAAAGGTGTTTGGGATGGAAAAAAATATATGCAAGGTATGAAAGAGGCTATTCGAATGTGGACTCCATTACTGGGTACTATATTACCTCCTTGGATAAAAAACACACATGAGTACACTAGAACTTTAGCGGGGGAATCTGAACTAGGATGTATCAATCACACAGTTGAGAATCCTTATTTGGAAACCCTGAGAGCTGCAACTAATGATGCCTATAATAACAATCCAGAGCAAGAGCAACTCGAGCATAAGATCGTCCTGACCACAAAGACTTTGCGTAAGTTAATGAGTAAAGAAAGACGATTAGTCGATGAGACGACTAAGAGTATTCGAGAAATCATAAAAGATAGGGTAAATGAATTGGAAATAGGCCGTTTTCATCAGAATGTTACTGATAAATTGGAAGAAACTCAAAGTACAATTCAAGATGAGTTACAAACAATTGACAAACTAATGAAAGAAACGATAAAATTGCAGTATTCGACTTTACCCACTAAATATTTATGTATAGTTGAAGGGAAAAATGTCCATGTTCGCGAAACCATGATGAAAATGGTAAATAAATTTTGCAATCTACGGCGAAGAAATTATATCGCTAGTGCATTTGGTACTTGGAAGATTTGTTTGGTCAAATTTCAGTACATTACCCGCCGCAAACAGTATGCTCAATATACTTCTTGTCACTTAATTGTATCTTGGATGAACTATCAAAAAATTAAGCACATTCATGTCTATGTTACAAGGTGGAAGATGTATGTAAAAACGCTTATATTCACTGAAAGAAATAAGTATGTCGTACCTATTCAATGCATGTATCGGAAGTGGCGTAGTAGGAAACATATACTAAATTTACATTTTGCGGGTGTTTATAATGGCCCACTAGCTGATATTTATATGGCTAAAGATAGAGGGAATAAAGTAAAATTCAAGATACCAACTCTTATTCGTGAGCAGCGTCGGGCAGTATGGCACGCTGCCGTTCCTCTGCAAGCCATTTGGCGAGGTCGTAGTCTTTACATGGAGTATTGGGTTAAACGCAGAAAAATTGCATTAATTAATAAAATTTGCAGAATGTGGCCAAAGTTTGTTCAATATCGTTATTTTGTGCACATAGTGATTCGTACACAAACATGGATACGTAGATATCCTTTAGTAAGGTTATTCAGACTTTGGAAGAAAACTATTGTTATCATTCAGCGTTATGTGCGCAAGTACATCTGTATGTGCCGTATAGCTCATATGTATGAAGAGAAATATAGGCAACTGGAAAAGCCTTTGTGTCCACCCATTTGGATCCAGCGCGAATGGAGGCGTAAGCGAGCAATCAAACAAACGAGGAAGAAAGTAGCATTTCGAGAGAAGAAACTCTGGGCCGCTTTGATGGTACAACGTCGGTATTACCGTATTCGTGATGCATTTCATACTTTTTTTTTAATGAGCGCGTACAGGGCGAGAGAATTAGAAGATAGTCGCTTAGAAAAATTAAGCTACACTATGGGATATTCGAAAGCTAGGGTGAAAATTTTCAACTTATATAAAGAACACTTCAAGCTGAGAGTCTTTCCTCAAATAATTCGACTTCAATCGTGGTATAGGACTATTTTTTGTGGCAATATACTGCAAAGAATGAAGCGCGAACGATGGGCTAGTAGAAAATTGAGATGTTATATTAAGATTAGGATCAAGAGAAGAAATATAATGGCTCGAAAGATTCAAAATTGTTGGTGGAACTTTAAGCCAGGTAGTAGGAGGGTTCACCTGCGCATGAGAGCGAAATTACAAGACATACTGGCTTTTGCTGCCATTGCCAATATTAGATATCATAATGCTAGTGTTATTCAAGCTATTGTAAAGGGAATATGGACACGTCGATGGGTTATTAGATATAAGGCTGCTTTGGTAATTCAGCATTTAGTAAAAAAGTGGTTACGTAGAACTAGGTGGGTAACTATAAAAAAGAAACATATCATGAAAGGAATCCAGGTTTTTGTTAAAGCACAAATTGTTATCGGAAGGAATAAAATTGCCGAAACATTATACCAGCAACATTCTATCATGCTAATCAAACCGCAATCTATCATTAGAGGTTGGTTAATTAGATGTAAATTTTACGCGGCGAAATGGGCAGCGTATAAATACGGCGTTGCTGTAATAAAAGTGCAGAGGTTTATAAGAAAAAGTGGAGCGATGCAAAAAGCTGTAAATGAATTAATGGCATTGCGACGCATAGAAATGAATCCATTCAATGTTTATACTGATTTGCATACGATGTTTTGTAATGGATTTGTATCCATTATAAAGAATCGATACAATCCTTACGATATAACGGCGGGTATGAGACTTCCGACATTGCTATACCGATTGGGATATGCGCAAATTTCCCCGATGTTTGTATATCGAAACAAGTACAACTACCTATCAGATTTGATTGGCGTCACTGTAAAAGATTTGATAACTATTTTTTCGAAGTGGCGTCTAGAAGTTACGACTAAAGACTTGACGCAAAAATCAGACGAGAAGAAAAAAATAAAAGACATGAAAAATAAAGCAACTAGTAGCGTCAAAGACAAGTCGAGTGAAAAGAAACAGAATATTGACCAGGATGTCCCAATTGAATTATTTAAAACATTACTTTTACTATCACGTATAGATACTTTACGGCTTAAACCGATTACGGCCAGAGAGAAGGATGCACTGGATTCAATTTTATCTGTGCAAGATTTATATACTCCGCACGAGTTTGAGAATGTGTTTATAAAATTATTCGCTAAAAAGTTTGGATCTAATTTACATGCTAGGGCTCTTGGATTTGCACAGAAATTAAAATCAATGTGTTGGCATGACTACAATAATTATAAAAGCATACTAGGGAAGCATTTCATCACAATTGCTCAAATTAAAGTTGCAATTTCAAAAGCTAATGAGAGTAAGGCGGTGGGAAATGCGTTGGATGAAGTCATTGATAATTTCCCTCGGTTAATCGACGAGTTTAAGTACGATAAAGAAAGGATAACGGAAACGGTCGTGGCAGCCCAACAGTTTGTGGATATGATCATTAGAAATGTTCCTGATGGTAACATATTCAAGATAACCGATGACAGTAATAGCAAAGTTGGCAATTTCAGACGCAAATTTTTATTTATGGTAGGACATCAAAGAAATCGGCCAGCTCACGAATGCGTTGACCGAGCAGATAAACTTCATTCTGTACTTAATATTGATGATTGGGTCAACTTGCCATATAAAGGGCCCACGGAAAAAGAATATGTTGATTTAGAAATGAATTTATCTGTGTGTAAATTATTTTTCAAGGAGTGTATAAACGTCTTGTATGGCGCTAATCGCGGTATACAATTACTAAAAAATACTTGGAAGGCAGGAGCAATTAAACGTTTTTTTAACAAGGAGAAGGAAGTTCAATTTCTGCGGAATGCTCATGACGACTACATGAAGTCTTTGACCACAAATAATGTTTATAAAATATGGTTTAAGGATCGTCAGCGTGAAGCCATCAATAATAAATTGAATTCATTACTTTTAGAAATGCAGGAAAGAAAAGCAGCGATAGAACGTGTCTTGTACACCATTCCGAGATATGGATGGACTAAAGTATCGAGTGATAATATTGAAGATGTTGGAACAAGCGACGAATTCGAGTGGATAAACAATTCAACGTACGAATCATCTAAGTCAATGCCCACGTATACTTATGAGGAACATTTAGTCCTCTTTAAAATACAAAAGCCTGCCAAAATGATGATAGAAAGGTTCAGGATTCGGAAAAAATTACGGGAAGAAGAGAGACTCAAAAAATTGGCTATGGCAGATGAAATAGCAGCTAAAATGAACAAATTTTCTTTGAGACACGTAAAAATTAATATAAACGTGACTGATAAAAGTGTTGTCGACTTGCTAGAAGTAGCATCTGATAATGTTTCAGATTGTGGAAACTCAACTATTTTAGACGATAAACAAAAGGAAACGAACATGTTGCTCGAAAGTATGATTCCTTTTCGCGCACGCTTAAAAACTAATCCTCCATTGAATTCGGGGAAATGGTTGTTAATGAAATGCGAAAAAACTTTTGAGATTGTAGTTGCTTACAATGTGAAATATGATAAAAAAGATAATACATACAAATGCGATGTAAAAACATGCAAAGGCAAGGTTTATAATAATGTACCGCAAAATGAATTATTTGATATGAATTATGTTAAAGGAGACATAGTAGAAGCCAAAGAACGCGAAACTGTATTTTTTTACCTTGCTACAATAGTAGCAGTGAAGCCATCACCATTTAAGTTAGGAGAATATGTATACACGGTATCGTTTCACACGGGGAAGACACAAGAATTTATGTCCAGAGATTCTCTCAGACCTTCTAAGATTTTGTTCAGTACATTTTTACATCTGAGGAATTCTCATATGTCAATAATAGAAAAGTCTAGAAGGCGATCATCACATTTTAGGGCATTAAGAAATGCCAGATTGGTATGTATTGAAGGAAAAGTCAAAAGTTTAACCAAGATTTTTGTTAAGAATTGGACTTTAATCGATACTGGTGAACTGATAGAGAATGCACCTAAAGCTGAATCGCAAAAGGATGGAACTAAGAAGCGTTCCAGCAACTCCAAAGTGCTCAAAGTTAAAAGTCACCATAAACTTAACGACATGCTCACATCTTGTTCTTCGCTAAAGTTACTAGAATTTAAGGTAGGCCTTAATGTGGAATACATTCGTGGTCCGTTGCGTTATGGCTGGAAAGCATATCCTTTAAACGAAGAAAAAACAGTTTTAGAGTATAGAAAACTCGGAGATAAAGGAGTTAGTGAGGTTATGTCTAGTGCACCAACTTATAACTCAATAGAGCATTTTCATGCAAACAAAATACAATCTATGTGGAAAATGAAAAAGGCTCAAGAAAGATTAGCGAATGCCATGTTCAGTGAAAATTTAGATGTCATTGCTATGAATTGTATCAGTGAGTATCAACGTATAGCATACATAGGATATAAGCTAGAAGGTGTGACTTGCATGCAGTACTTGCGACGTAGTGGATACGGTGAGATTGCTACAGTAATAGAGACTTATTTGACGAATAATGCACCCGAATTACTCCTAAATTTGAGGATTGATGAAGTTGCAAATACGCCGTTGGATAAATTTGCATCGTTAGGAATACTTCAATACGGACATATAAAACAACTACAAGAGTTTCAAAAATGGTGGAAAGGCACGCCTAAAGCCATACGTACGCAGAAATTAAACTTTTTGAATTTTTTTAATGGACCTTCGGATACTAGGACTATTCAGCAATGCATTAAAGATTCTGAACAATCTATAGCTGATGCATTTCTTAAATCATACCCGTCATCAATATCACGCACTAAATTAGCTATCGAGTCTATCGTAAACAATGGATCTCAGCCAATAACACACGCACAATTAGATGCGTATCTCAAAAAGTATGAAAATAAAGCCGAACTAGCTCGTGAAAATATTAATGAATTGATTAACATCCCAACATTACCAACACACACGGAGCAAATGCAAGCACACAATTATATCTTACGACAGTGCAAGAGAATTAGAGTTTTAGTTGCTAATATTAATTTAACTCTAATTAAACGAGTTATTGTTACTTGTTTACAAAAAGCAGAAGACATTGTTGCGATGGCGGATAATACTACTAGTAAAATCGGGAAAGAAAATCTGGGACATTTGACATCAAAAGCGTCGCTTCTACTGCGATCTGAGTTGCTTACTTTTATTTTTGATGTTTCAAAGGCATGTATTAAAATTCAAACTAAGATCAGAGGATTCACCAAAAAAGCAATCTATTCTCGCCGCAAATCTCTACGCAGAATTTCCGCGATAAAGATTCAGCAAGCAGCGAGATGTAGACACGCACGGAAGCTTTGCATAGAATTAAGGAAGCAACAAGATGCTGTTTGGGAGCAGCTATGGGATACAAAGAGAAATGTCATGTATTATTACAATCGGCTTACCGAGGAGAGTAAGTTCATCGAACCTAGAGATATTTTTAGACCTTTAGTAAGAGACAGATGGTCATCTAGATTAGTACAAGCATGGCCGAGTCTTAGAATCGTTGCTACTGATTTCAATAAAGTAACGAATGACTTGAGTGTGTGCAAAATATGTCAATTTCGTAAAACTGTTAGGAAATGCGAAGATATACATAATATTACACCCTTTTGCTTTCCTTGCTTTCAAAAGTCCCATGCGGATGAAGGGAATGCCCATCAATTTGTAGACGTCGAAGGAGAAAATCAAGCAGTAGCTAAGACTCTAAGATGCTCTATATGTAATCAAATCGCAACCAGAAAATGTCTTGGCCTATTCGATGATCACCAAATTGACACAATATGCAATGATTTGCTAAAATCAAGAATAACAAATTGGCCCAAGGTCTTGGCTCAATCGAACATTGCGGGCGAGAAGAAAATTCAGGTGATTCTTGATAATCTTAATGCAATTGATAACATTTCCCATGACAGAGATCCTGATTTATCCGATGAAACATTTTTATTTTCCTACCTTCAACAAATTAAAATAATTTTAGAGAGGTTTAGAGCTGAGTGCGATGAGTGCTTTTGTGCAGAGTGTTATGAAGTAGTCCATACAGGCGGTAAACGTTCGTTACACAGATGGATTGGGTTTCAACCAAATGCTTTAGTCTGTAACGTTTGTGCTCGATCTCCTGCGACAATAAGATGCAATTACTGCACGGAAAACAGTTGCTATTGTCCGTTTTGTTATAAAGTTTTCCACTCGAAGGGGAAAAAAAGAAAGCACACTCATTCGGTTATAATCGAGGACATGAAAAATGCTGCTGATGTATTTTGTGATATGTGTGACAGACGACCAGCTCAAATTCCATGTGAAAATGAGAAGTGCAATTTCTTTGGTTGTGATTCGTGTTACGAATGTAATCACAAACGTTCTTGTCGTTGGAATGAAATTGAACCCAAAATTCCTAAACAAACAGCTGAACAAAGGTAAACTACTACAATAATAAATAGTTATCATTTTATTACTAATTATTATCTTAATTTCTGTAGACATAGTGACGATTTGTCCCATATTACCTCAGAAATGCTCGTATGCGTTAATTGTGGCAGCAAAGAAGTAGATATTAAATGTCAGCAATGTGGTGATTTCTATTGCTCAGAAACATGGATGGGACATCCCGGTTGCTTTGTTTTATTGCATAGTAAAGGTAATAGAGTCAGACACAAAAGAATCGACGGCATTAAAGAAAAGCTGAATGAACTTAAGTTGAAACGAGAAGGTATCGAGAGACAAAAAGCAGCGATGCGTCAAGAAAGGAGGAAAGAAAATATCATAAAATTGGATAAAATGTGAGAATTTAGTGTTAAATAACTCGATTTAAGTTGTAAAAAATGTGACTAATGATAATTAATTTGTAATACATTCTAGCCACTTGATAATTTTATTATTTGGAGTATTCATCAAACAAGTAATCTGGACTCGTTGCTTTCACAGCAATTGTTGTTTTCGATGGTTTTTTAAATGGAGTTGCAATAGTATTAAATGACACAGAGCTTGATACTTTTTCAGATACCACCAAATCCGCTTGTTTTGATCTAATCAATCTATTAACCTCATCTTGTATGGCTTCAAGTTCTTTTTTTTCACGAAGTAGATACGACGGATTTGACTTCCTGTTTTCAATATTATTTATTACTATTATGATGGTTTCACTTTCCGCACGAAGTTCGCGATTACACGCATCCCGAAATGTATCTAACTCTGCCTGTGCTTGATTTATATATTCGAGAGGTAACACAACTTTATTATCCACTGCAATTGGGCAAGTCTTTTGCGACTGCATCATGGATATAAAGTTAGTTATATCCTGTTCTAAAGTAACCCTTTTACATTTTAGTTGATCACAATCTGCACATAATTGTTCTAGTTTATGAGATAATTTGTCATGTGTCATAAGAAGTGATTGATAACTTGTCAATTCATTTTTCGCTTTAGCGATTACGGCCAAATTGTCACTAGCATTCGATATATGATTTTCAGTTTTAACATTCAGATCCGATATTTGTGTAGACTCAATATTTAAATTGGCGTTAGTTTCATCTAACTTGCTTAATATTGATGCAAGCTGCTGTAAGTATAATCCATGTTTGGTAGCTCTAGCAGCAATCTCATCTAAGGATGCGACCAAAGATACTTCTTGTAACTTAACATTCACAACTACCTCAGATAAAGTAGCATGCAACTTTGGTTCTCTCTGCCGCAGTGCCTTTAGCATACTCATTTTGTCGATTGTTTGGGCGTAATAATCTTGCAATTCTTTTTCTAACGTATTGGCTCTAGCTTCGGCAATTTCAGCTTCTTTAAATTTTGAACTCAACACTTTGCGCATTTCCTCTGAATTTTTACACGTAATATCTTTCATACTTATAGTCCCTTCTAGTGCTATTAAAGACGCTTCCACGTTATCTTTGAGTATTTTGTTTGTGGTTTCATAATTAATGATAGCCTCTTGCAACATAGACTGTTTTTCAACACACTTTGATTGTGTTATAAGCTTATCTTGATATTGCTCACTAGCGGATTTAGATCGGTCTTCTAAATCAACAGATTTTATTCTGGCACTGTCGATAAGTGATCCTAGTTTATGAATTGATTCGTCGTGACTTTTCTTATTCGCGACTTGACGAGCAATTAATCGTATCAATTTGTTTTTATTGACTTCAAAATTAAGCTTTGCCATATCTCGAGATTCTTTTAATTCATTCAGCTTTTGTCCATGAATAGTAAGCTCATTTTCAATACTTTGTTGTCGATCAAGTTTATCCTTAATATCCGCGTTTATATTTTCATTGTGAATTTTTGTCATATTTTTTCTTTCAATCATGGTTTGTAATTCACAATTTACCGTTATATAGGCATTATGATGTTGTTGCAATTTCCTTTCAATGTTTACAACAATGCTTCTATTTAAGTTATCTGCAGCAGTAGCCATATCAAAAACTTTTTTCCATTCTTTTATTTGAGCAAGTTTACTAGAGTACCTATTCGAAAATTTACCGCATTTATCTTCAAATGTATCAACATCTTCCATAAATCGACTAACCTCGAAAAAAAGATTTTCCGTTTTAAATGAGATAAAACCTTGGCGCGATGAGAGAATTTGAACCTTTTCCGCTTCTACTTGAGTTTGTTTTATTGCGTATTCCAATTGAATCTGTGATTGCTCAATTTTATCAGAAAGTTCTTTATTCATCTTTTGTTTTTCAGAGAAAATCCTGGACAATAATTCTACTTGACTTTTTACATCATCCATTAGTGTATAGTTTTGTCTAAACACTCTCTGGTTCTGAACTTTTGTCCTATTTTCTGCAAAAGGCTGCCTCGTCACAATCTTGACAGCATCAACCTGACTATTGTTCGCTTTACCAGTAACAATTCCCCCCACCTTCCTCTGTACAATCTTTTCCATTGGCGACGAAAAAGAATCTTTCGAAAATGTGACTTTTTACTTTCTGGTCTATTTTTTCATAATTAAAGGAAAAGTGTTCCGGTTATTTTTTTGATCGGCGTCATCCTCTCTTGTAGAATCTATACTAATTCTTCTTTACGACAATAATTGTTCTTTACAGGCGACTATCATTAAAATCATGACGTCAATGGCACAGACCCTCTAAAATAACGTATCGGTCTTGGGAAATTCGTGGCAAATGGATTAGACCTCGACCCATGCAAATTGCTTACTCATTTTCATCTTAGACCTTGATTGCAAGTCAAATCTTTATTTGTTTGCATACACGAGCTTTTATAGATAATAGTCCGGTACATGACGTAGTATCTTACAGTGTAACATACCGTAGTCACTACGTAGTGTGTAATCGGAACCGGTACCATGGAGATTGTCGCTAGATCCCATAGTCTAGACAGTTTCCACAGCAAGAAAAAAATGGGTAGCAATGACTTGGAGGAGGAGCTGTGGAATATTTACACGCACTACACGCTGCACGGTAATCCCCACGACCCATCCAAGCTCACTGGTAATGTACTGCTGAAAATATGTCGTGATATACTGATACTTGAGTCCGCCATGACAGAGAAAAGTATTACTCAAGCCGAAGTGGAATTAATATTTTCATCACAATTGTCGGAAATGAAAAGAAATAGAGTAGTTTCAGAAAAAGAAAATAAGTTAGAGTATGATGATTTTTTATCTTGTTTAGTTAGAATTGCATGTCATTGTTATCCATCAGGAAAAGCACCTGAGGATTCTTTACAACAATTAATTATGGAAAATCTCATTCCATATGCGTCTAAACGAAGAGTTGTAGATGTGTCATCGGTTTTGAGACAGCACGAAATAGAGAAACAATATAAATATTATGAAGATTCTCTATTGGAAATATTTAGGGCATATGCGTCTGCCGCAGATCATAACTCGAAAAGAAATTTATTATTAAAAAGCACTATGAAAGTATCACATACTAAGGCAACATTTGATTCCTTAAACAATGAAGAAAAATCAAGTAAAGTGACATCTCCATTAAAAAACTCTTTAGCAAATCATATTGGGTATCAAGATTTCATTCGATTTGCTGGTGACTACGGACTTTCATCAATGGGATTGACTATTTTAGATTTAGGAGATATTTATCTGAGTGTAATTAGTACCAGAAATTTTGACACATCTGTAAGAAAATTGACATTTAAAGAATTTTGGGAAATATTAGTAAGATGTGCATTGTTTAGTTTCAGAGATATTACATATATAAACGAAGAAGGTAAAGTAAAGGGGATGTTTTTACATATATGGCGCCATGTACAAACAACAGTCAAAGCACAAATAAAAGGAACAAGCACTCAAAGTTCTTATAAAGGAGGACTTATTAGAGGATCACAAATGTTAAATGAACGATTTATAACATCGTGGATTAAAGATGGATATTGCGATTATTTAGCACCTGTGAAAGAGAAGAGTGTTTATAGAGACGAAAACGCTACAAATAGTATCCTCTCAAAGATTATTGAACAGTCGTCTTCAGATATTCAATCCGTATTCAACATAAACACTACAAATTTAATTTCAGATATACCGATTCTAGATACAGACGAATTTATTGACCCCCGTATAACACCACAACAACTAAAAATTTTACTGAAACAAAGACCAGATATTGCTGGTATCCTACAAAAATTAATAAAGGAACTTGACTGAGTTTCTTCAATTGGACTAATATATAATACAAATTACATAAATATACACAGCTATTTTTTCTTGTCGCTATTTATAAATTCTTTCATCAACGTGATATTTGGTTGCTTGTACAATGTTGGTCTAACTTTTCGAATTTTACACAATTTTGCATTCAATTCGATTGCATCAACAGTAGGATTAGAGTCCATTAGAGCACATAACGCTATAGATGCACCTCTACCATGACCAGCTTTACAGTGAATGTAAACTTTACCACCTCTCGATTTCTTATCATTAATAAATTTAACTGCGTCTTTCATACTATCTAAACTTGGCTCAAAATGATCAACAGTTGGTAGCCATAGTTGAGTCATCCCAAGATCATTATATGCATGAACTGGGCCTTGATACTCTGCACACAAGTTTACAACTCCGGTTACACCTAGATCATGTAACTTTCGCGGATGATCTAATATTGACATAGGAGCACATCCCAGTATTATATTATCGTCTACAAAAGTCCAGTAATTGTTATACCTCAAAAGCGCCGTGAAGGGAAATGAAGGGTAAAAAAAAATCTTTGACACTACGTATGAGATTGGTTTAGGTAATAATTTTTTCTGAAACAAAAAGTAAGCAATTGCTGATGTAGACAATAATGTCCAGAGTACATTGCGATGAAGTAAATACGTTGATACAGTTGCTATACTTCGACGAATATTTCCTGTTGTAAAATGTTTCATTGGTGTCATAAATGGCATTTATATTTATATTATATCGACCAATACACGCGAACAATTCAACAAAACTGCATACAGCGACAGAATGGCACAAGAAACACCTCAATTGCCTATACCAGAGATAGTGATTTTCGGAAATTAGTCTAATCACTTGAAAGTTTAAACAAATATTGTATTTCAAATTGATTACCGGTACTGTAATTATCATTTATGATACATCATAGAAACACACCAGTACATAAATGGAAAAAGTAATGTAGCAAATCATTATAACATGCTGATTGCTATCCGATTTAAGCGTTCAAACGCTAAGTCTAATGAAGTTTGAATAATACCAGTATACACCGATCAGAAGTTTCCTCCAGAAATATTTACTATTAGTTTTATTCGTGTAATACTTATTGTGAGAAACTATTCAAGGCAATAATACAATATCACATTGTATAATATATATAATATTATTACTCATCAAATAAAATTCTGATCCAATCAATGTACTATAAAAAATTGTAACCGTGATTGTGTTTTCCAGGGTGGGAAGGCAACAAAATACTTATACATACAAAATAGAAAGATTACAATACACACATAATAAATTTTATATAAATGTGAATTGATATCCCTTCCGAGTGTATGAACAAGTCAAATAAAAACTCAAAAGTATCAGATTACGAATTAATATCAGATATCTGAAGGATTGTTGTCTGTTCTGTGTATTTGAAAACAAGGATAGTCAATTATCATTTAAGCATGATTACTTTTACTTGTACTGATCAATACATATCATTGAATAAAAAGTTGAAATTGTCGATTACACAAAATAAAAAGCAATCTTAATTATTTCAGTTTAAAGGCTATTGCAATAGTATGTATAGGTCTAATCAATATTTTACCAAATTTTTATAGTTTCCACAAAACAAAACTATCGTCAAAGAAGACCTACTTATTTTTCCATCTAGTTTCAGTACAATTTACACAATTAATTCTATGAATCAATTGAAGCAAATATCTAAAGAAAACCTCATGCATAAAAATAAGCTTATGTGCTTACAGCGTTAACTAACAGAAAAATAAAAAAATATTCAAATAATGATAAAATTCTATCTTTATTAGCTAGTATGAGTATTCTTTATGGCACTTGTATTTTCTTAGTCTTTTGTTTTCTTCCACAAACATTGTAGAACTCGTTGCGTGCAAGTAAGTGTTGATAATAAAAATTCGTCATCTAGTTTCGAAGTTTATTAACTCCCACCTAGTTCTTCCGACATTGTAAACACTAATTATGTCGTTAAGACTTTACCAATTATTTGTTCTTAGAGTTGCAATTCTGAAGAATGTGGATTAAACGTACCTAATAACATAAATTGTTGTGAATAATAATGGTTTTTTGTATGCAAGTGCGTGCAATGTTACGTTATTTATTACGAATAATTAACATTTATATAAGTTTAAATAATTTAATGAGTGACTTTTCATTACGTGACAGAGTGATATTAACATATTATAATGTTAAATTATTGTAAGTAACAAAGGACTATCTTTAATACTTAACCAACACTTAGATAAGACGTAAATAATTTGATGATCAAAAAAACTTTGTGTATAATTAAAAAAAATTCGTATCAAGTTAAGACATGCTTATTGTAGTTGAATAAACTTTTAACGATATAATTTTAAGGTGTCTGTTTCCTCGTTACTTCTTAAGAAATGTGCTTATTATTTGTATAGGTATACCATTTGCTAGGGTAAATCTCAATTTCACATGAGTTATTTTATATGTGGATGAATGATATTTCTATATAGAAACTTCAGTATTATATACTTATAGTGTAGTAGTTTATTGTGAATTAGATATCTTTGATTCTAAGAAAGAGTTTAAAGAATTATATATAAACATATGTCATTTAAATAATGCATAATAATAACTTATTTTTAAAAAAGTTAAACTTCAGTTTAATCTGAAATACTCTTATAGCGACATGCAAAATAACCTTGTCCTACTAACTTACTATAACTTGTAGTGTAATATTGTGCCGTTTTTCCGGTTGAAGGCTCTTGATAAGCATAGAATGAGTCGCTACTGATCCATTTATCAAACATTATAACATGTGTACCAACAAGTAACATAGCATCACCCATAGCCAAATCTGATTGGGTTATTTTACTACAATAACTAGGATATAATGTAGAAGTTGTTTGAGACGACCCTAATTGCCATCCCATACTGACATAACCAGAACAATCAGTACGATAACCTTCATAATAAGCGGATTGAGAGTATGGGACTGCAGCATCAACCCATGATTGCATACGTGAATGTACAGTGCTTCTAGAGATACCACTCAACGTAGAAATTGTTTCATTGAACTCGGTAGCCAAGACTGCCGTGAGGCAAAGAGCAACGACTAATAAAAACGCGATCATTTTTTCAGGGAATCCGTATTATATTTATGTACCTGTCAAGCAGACTCTACCCGTCCCAATCGAAACGAAATTTTTACGGTTCCGGGGTGCCGGTACATACCAGTATTATCTTTTTGCAATATATGTAGGCAGACAGTCATCAAGGCGCACGACTTACTTCAGTTTATAATCGCATTTCAGGAGTTATTTACAGGAAAGTTATTGATCTGTAGTTTATAATTTCAGTATTGTGACTGGATAAATGCCTAACTATCGGTAATGCTAACCACAAGTGGTAGCTTGGTGTCTTGTTAACAGAGCATATCTGGATGCAACAGTGATGACTTTCTGTAGTTCCGGGCGTAACTAGTTGCGCTTAGTCTGAAGTCCATCGCAAATTACAAAAACAGAAGCGATGAATCAGTAGATCAAGTGTTGGCAAGTTTTGAACGAATATTAGCGACGCGGACGTCTCGTAATGGGTCGCAACAAACCCAAGAAAGAAGAATCCAATCATCATGCAAAGGCATTTAAAAGCAACAATTTTGAAGCAGTTGCTGGTTTGCAACAAAAAAGCAGATTAGAGCGAGCTATGGAGTTTGTTGCGAGTAAAAGGCATGATCATCATAATAGTGTACACACTAGTGATAATGGCAAGAGTTTTTCTAGCTCTATAGGTAAACCCATTTCAACCTATTTAACAAAATTTTTGACACAGAAACGAGAAACTCTACAAGTAATGCCGATGGAATATGCGCCTCTAGATGATACTTATATAAAACAGTTTTTTGAGTCTGTACAAGAAAATGATGGTACTGGCAAAAGCAAATCCAAATCTGAGTACAAATCTGAGTATAAATCTGAATCTGAATCTGAATCTGAATCTGAAAACGAATCAGACAGCGTAGAATCTGGTGAAGTAGTTATTAAAAATATTAAAAGTAAAAGTAATAGACCTGTAGATAACATTGTTAAAGTAAGCAAGAGGACCCTCAAAATATTAAATCTACCATACAAAGCGACTGAAAAAAGTGTTGAATTATTTATGTCCAAGCATATTCAAGATATAAATTTTGATAACATTAATATTTCAATGGATATAGATAAAATAAAGAATTTACCAGCAGGTTCTGCAACAGTAACCATAGCAATTGAAGAAATTAATTGTGAAACAAATAATCCAATGTCTAATTTATCAGTGGAACGAATCATCGAAAAACTTCACGCTGAAGATTTCGATGGTAGAATAGTTAAGGTATTTGAATTAGGCTCGAGTAGAAAAATGCCCACAAGTAATGATAGTGGTAGATACTTTGGTGTGGAAGTTTCAACGATTAAATGTCACAATTGTGGTGGGTTAGATCATAGATTTCAAGATTGTAATGAGATTACTGCAACGTGTTACTTATGTGCAGGAACTGATCATGATGTTACTACATGTCAACAAACAATTTGTTTTAGATGTGGTGGGTTTGGTCATCAATCATTCAATTGCCAAGAAAATCGAGTATTTACCTCAAATATTAACAATAAAATTGGCATTTGTACTCGATGTGGTAGCACCTCTCATATCCATTACGAATGCACAACTCCCAATGAAAGTATATTGTCAAATATAGAGGGACCATATATTCGATGCATGTGTTGCAAATCATATGGTCATACAATGTGTAAAAAAATATTACATATACCTGTGAATGAAATAAAGAGTATTTATTGTCCCAATTGTGGTGGTGATGATCATCATGTAGATTACCCTAATTTAAGTAAGAGTGGTGTTGTCTGCAAGTGGCCCCGAATGGAAGCGTATAGTAGATTCCCCAATCTTTTGACGAGATTATTGGAGAATAGTCAAGAAGATTTTAGCAGTCGAGTGAAACTATACAATAACTTGGTAGAAAGAAATAGGTATAAACCTGAGCAGGAAGTGTACCTATTTCCCTGTTTGCGATCCAAAACTCACCAAATGCAATATAGCCATCATGGTAATAATGGCAATAATAGTAGCTTGAAGCGCAGTCGAGAAGGTTGTAATTTTGAATCAGAAACTTTTCATCATAAGCAGCAAAGTCGGTATGTTTCATATAAATAATTGTAGTATTATTGTATTGTATACAAATTTTGTTTATGATTTAAAATCCTAGAGTGGTTATTAATAAAGAGTTAATATCCGCATCGAGCAAGGAATCTACATCTTTATCGCAAGACATAATGTCGGCAAATTTATTGAGCAATTGTTCAGTTAGGCTTAATTTGATCGATACATCATCCCGCAATTTCAATGTTACGCCAACAACCCCATCTGCTGCAACATCAACATTGAATGGCTTCATACTTAATTCAGTTTCACTTATTATAATACGACTATTTTGAAAAAGGCTTACCATATCCACAAGGATATTGCCGAATCTTTCTCCGTAGTTTAACTTCATAGTATCACTCAAAACCTTTTTTTCAACACTATCGGCAAAATTAAAACATAAATTTCGTAATCTATTTTCAATATCATTGATATCCTTCCGCAGTAAACACAACTTTGTCAAAATTGGATCACCGGATGATTTAGGACCCAACAAGAAATAAACACATGCGTGAGTGTACAGACCACTGTTGTTTAAAGCATAATTATTATCTGCTGGTGCTACAGAAAACATCCACAGTGTATAAATAGATGATGCAGGGACAGTAAAACTTCCATTTGGATCGGGCGCGTTAGAGAGTGAACATTTATTGCTGTATATTGGATACATTTTTTTCATGATATTGTGCAAATCAGACATTACTTCACGTTCATAACAGTCTAGCAGCAACGAGTTTGTCTCTCTCATTATTGATGATAATAGGAAAATAGCATCTCTACCATTTACTTTTAAATCAACCCCTGTTGAGGTAGTTGCTCCTTTTGATGGTGCTTTAGCTTTGGGGTCGATAGGAACAGCAGCTGGGTTAAGTTCAGGCAATTTAGTCGCAGATGATGACGTCAAAGATTCGAGTAAGTAAATTATTTCATCGGGAGCCGTATTAAATGAAGAATCAGATGATACGGCAAATGGATTTCTAGTCAATATAGCCATTTGATTACTTGCTCTGATTGCATGAACTATGTAGCATGCGGCAATTTTAATTGCATTTGTACGTGGATCGGTCACTCTATTATCATCAAATTCTTCAGTAAGAACTTGATCTAGAAATGTAGGGTTTGCATAACACTCAACCAATTGTATGCATATTAACTTGATTAAATCCCACGAGTGCGCACTATTTATAGCTATGCTTAGTGCGTTAGTTAGTGGTTCTAAATAGATACTCCTATCCATTGATTTACCTGCCTCCATTCTACTCTTTCCTGTGCTTAATAGAAGTGATACTCGGACAAATGGACAACTATATACATTATGCCTCAATAACTTTAGCCCATTTTCGCCATGAAGTATCTGCTCTTTTGCAACATCAATTTGCACTTCGTTCGATTCCGAGTTTATGACATTACAATCGTTTATAGAGGAAAAGCCAGCAAGTAAAATTTCGTCCAGTAATGTGCATAGCATTGTGCTACATGCTATTAAGACACGAACTTCTTCAAAATACAAATTGCAATAATTTGATTTTGCATATGTTGCTTCATTCAAGTCTACTGGTCCTAACCTAAATCCAACTACAGTATTCTTTGAATCGGTACTCGTTATCGCAGTATTAAGGTTATTTTTTGAAGATTCGTCAACTTTATTGTTAATAATTGCAGGCAATGTCAAATCAGGATTGTTTTGATGAATTTGAGTCAAATTGTGCAATAACGGCGGGATCAATGAGTACTTTGAAATCATACCGTCTTTATCAATAGAATCAAAAGTATAATTTGAATCTGCGCCTCGAAAGCCAACTTTCAAAGCCAAATCTTCACATATTTTCTGGGCCCTTTTTAACTGCATAGTGCAAATTGTCATAGTATCAATCCATTCAGTGTGATTAGAAATGAAACAAGTATCTCGCTTAATAACTGAATATAAGATCGAAAATCTAACATAGTTTAAATCAAAAGATTGATTCAATTCTACGTTAGAAAATATTGAGTTAACATCAACTAATGCTTCTTCATATTTACCAAGTTTATATAATGCATTGGCTCTTTTACTTAAAAGCATTCTAAGCCAATAGCCATTTAATATTAATGACGCCTCCGTCGCACCTGCAGATGAGATCTTAATTGTGTCGTCATGTCGGGCTTGTTTATCTGAAATATCTGCCAAATAAAATTTGATCATAAGCCATAACTGAGTAATAACAGATTTAGTTTCGGCAGAGATAGGTTGCTGAAGTAATGGGTGCTTAAGAACAGTACTTAGACCCATCAACAAGCTTCGAGCAACTTTAAAGTTTCGTTTACTGATAAGTAATGAAACTCTAATTATTTGACACTGTCCATATAGCTTGATCCAAGTGTGATCCCTTAAAAAATAATCTTTGTCGTCAACAGCGATTGAATTCAGACATTCGATTGAAGTAACAATAATATCTTCCGCTTGGTTACTTAACCCTTGTAAAAAAGCCGCATGAGGAGATATCTTTCGGTTGTCTAACGCTATAATGGACTTTAAGAATAACCCACTGATATTTAAAATAGCGGATTCTTGAAATAACGTAAATAGAGGTTTAGTAAGTGTCGATTTTGCGACGACAACTGGTTGTTCTTCATTTTTTTTTCCTTTGCTTTTAGCAGCTGCTTTAGCTGCCTCTTCTGTAGCAATTCTTTCTTCTTCCTTTTTTTTTAATAGTTCATCTGGAGTTAAGATAGGCTCAGGTAACTGAATAGTATAAACAGATGCAAATTCTTTGAATTCTTTACCAAAATTTACAATCCAGCCTAATGCATCTTTATTGGCATCGTCGTGTGGTGGCAAGTTATTGAAAAATGGTGCCAAGCCATAGAAATCTAAACCATTTGATCGGGTGTCGTACATATTTGCACTTTGCAATGATACTTTTTGTCGTAAAATATCGGTATATTTACAAGCACTGATGGCAACGATTGATTTTTTAATAGATGCTAACATAGATGCTGCCTCCGCAAATAAATGTAGATCTATCAAAAGTTGAATTCGCACAATACGCGCATTCAGCCATTTTGATGCGTCCCTGGTATAGTTTCCATGGAAATGTTCAAGCACTACTACTACAGGTAATGCTATCAATTGCTGCTCTTCAGCATGAAGCACAAATAAAATTTCTTCAAGTGCAACCGTTATTCCATAAGATGTTATTTTATTGGTATCAACCAAAAATGAAGCCAAACCACCTATATCTGTACATTCGTACGCTGCAAAACCACTTACTGTTTGTGGATGACCACATGATTCGATAAAAATAGTACGTAATAACTCAGCAGCCATTCTGCAGTAAATTGATTTTTTGTCCCAGTCATCAGATGAACAATATTTGGAGAGCTTGCCTAAAATCGTTACAGTTGGTATTATAGACGTTGCAACTTGAGAATTAAAAGTATCTTTGTCAGTTGCAGCTTTGATTACACTCACCCAATTTTGGTTCGAGCATGAGTCCATACTATTGAATATTCCATCGATTGCGTCACACCACACAGATTTTGCCTCTTTGAATAATCCAAAAATTAAATATAGATCGCCTAATTCTTTCATACATTCTAGTAAAGGTAAACGTTCTTGTCTTTCTCGTAGTACAGAACCAGCATTTTTAAATAATGTAGCTACATCATCTAGTTGAAAGTCGTATTCTTTAATACCGATACACTGGCGAAAGTCAATTAGGTCGTCTACACCTAAAGTGGTTGCATTATCCATGCTCATTCCAGTTGATTGGAGTGTCTTGTATCGCAATGATTCGCCTATTTCAATTAACATTTGTTTTCGTGCTAAACGGGCTTTATTTAGTTGTTGCATTCCAGGGGATTCTAAAGATTCGAAGATTTCGCGCAGAGACATAACTTGTTGTGCTACTACTTCACGTTCAGTTAACAACTTTTTGGCTTTTTGCACTTTTTCTTGGTAGACTTCTTTTTCGGCATCAAACCGAATATCATCCTCGTCCTTATCAACTCTTGCAATTCGCAACTTTTTTCTTCGTTTCTTTTTAAGATATTCTTCAAAATCTGCTACAAAAGTGTCCATTTCTTGTTGCTTCGTTAAAATTTCACTATGAGCTTCCTCGATTAATTGCTCTTGTGCATGCAAAAGTAAGGGAAATGATTCGGTGCCCATATATAGTGACAACTCTGGTGCTGTTTGCGAAAAGGCGAGATTAGCTGTTAAACCTAGTTTCACAACTTCGTCATAAAAATTGAACAGCCAGAGCACCTTAAGTAAATATACGATAAGTTCCCTACACAGCAGCATATTTTCCTTAACTATACGAATAGGATATTCAGATGACGTAGATACCTCATTCATTCTCTCAGACGACACTAGGCTGGTGTCTACATTCTCAAATTGCTTCGATTCATCGACGCCATGGAATACATTCTCTTGTACCTTATCTTGCATGTTTTTGTATAACATATCGGGGTTGATATCTGCTATTAGCTGTATAATACCTACTAACTCAGTAAGAGTAGACAGGATAATAGTTTTATCGTTTAAAAATTGAGTGGCAAAATCTTTAGGTGTTACCCACTCATCAACAATATAATTCCAAAGCTTTGAGCAAATTTTAGTCACGGAGAAAGGCTGTTTCGCTTTGGACATGAATGTAATAGAAGCTGACAAGTATCGCACATAATCCAGCTTTGAAAATGGCTTCGTATTATCTGAAAAATAGTCTGATACTACCTCTTCTGATAACTGATTATTTGAGTCGAATTCAAGAAAATTTATACGATTATAAGGATCAATGTATTGCAATGGGCCTTCAATACAGCCAGGGTAGTAATTTTTTTTACTTGTGAATGTGTTAGCAATTATAAAACAGATTTCGCCCAACGCACTAAACTGTCGTCCGTCTTCCGTAACACTTATTTTTTTAATTTTCTCATTTTCTTCCTCCGAGAGTGTGGTTTCGTTGATAAAAGATAACTTCCATAACCTACAAGCCTCTTGGACGGGAATTGATAACATCGAATATGAAATCAGATATCTGGATAATAATTTAATTATAATATCCAAGTCAGATGTCACTTCTTTCAATAAGCGGACAAGAATTTCCAAAAACGTAGATGTTTCTAACTCAGTAGACTCTACGATATTTTGGCGTAAAGTGTTGTCTAATTGTACGAGTTCTGGAATAGCCTTATCACTAATTGATGAAAGCAATTTAGAATTGTCACGAAGAGCATATTGTTGTTTTGCATGCGACAGGGACCATAAATTACCTGTAGTGCTATCTATACTTGTTGCTAGAATTGTTTGTAACTGTTTTTCAAATTCTGTTGCAAACATAATATTGTTGCTAATCCTAGTCATATTTAACAGCGTCGTATAATCTAATTCTATAGATGTATTAGTTGATATTAAACTGACGCCAATTTGATTCTTTTCGTTGGTATCAAGCGTTTCAGGGATTATGTCAACCATAAGTTTGGATATAGGAGAAGTGTTGTGACTAGCGACACCACACTTTAGTAGATAATATAACAGTCGTGTGTATATTTTATGCTCTAGTGGCTTCCAGTTCCGCTTAGGTATAGCTTGCATACATGATATTAATGTGACTATAGGGCCCTGGGTATGGTGCGCTATTTGCGAAAAGTCATACTCCAATAACTTAATAACTAAACCGTATGCGAAACATATACATTTTATGAGTAGCTCGTGACTATTAATATAAACAGATATTATCGCGATAATTGAACTGCGCTTTAGAGAGGTTATTAATTGAATTTGTAAATCTTTCTGTAAAATCCAATGAATACTACTATTTTGATACCCATCATTGTTTTCAAGCACATTATCTACAATTGTGGACTCAAGTAATATAAATGCCCGAATAAATTCATATAAGAGTACCGGCGATGATTGTTGAATAGCCAACATGCATAGAGTGGGTTCATTATCCAGAAATAAATTAATCCCTTTACCTACAGTGGTAACATCAACGTTAGGAGTACGAATAAAATACCTTGAGCATATACGTGAAGTACAAAATTTTGACAAACTTTTATACCCATACTGATAACTAGTTTGCCCTACTAGAGACCACAATAAAATTGTAGGTAATGGATTCACTGCTTCGATAGCTGGTGAAGTTGGACTAGCGTTTCCTACAGCTTTATCATCTTTTGTATACGCAACAGAACCAAAAACATATTTTTCGCCATTGCGCAAGGGTTCAACACATACGTAACAATTTGATGCATTGATCAGATCATTCACAAATATTTTCTTCTCACATCCGGCGTAATCGTCATTTACTATGGATACATCAGTTCCACTACCTTGTTCTTTGGCAACAATACGATAATAATGAACATTTGGAATACTTCGACAACCGACAGCCGCTACGTAGATAAAGCGATGTGATCGAGCAAGAAGTAGTGGATACCTAGTTGCTTCAGTCATCAAAGATGTATCAGAAAATGACATTTTCAATAATTTCTCTTGTGACTCAGCTTCTTCAACACTCATCTTTGCTTCCATCAAATATTCCTTTCTCTTACTTTCATTTGATTCAACTTTAGCCATTTCCACGAGAAGCAAGCATTTAGAATAACTATTTTTGCAACAATACGATTTCAGTGCTGATATACATGGCAGATTTTCAACAGTAACCGGAGACATTA
>JACCDO011276301.1_pt1 | contig 23689 bp, 27 predicted proteins | sample 7446101 | NCBI WGS metagenome assembly JACCDO01 (sample SAMN15323440, study PRJNA562643) | freshwater metagenome | isolation source: river surface water | place: USA:Blue River Watershed | collected 2017-08-16
CCGGTGTGCAGGTAGCCGATGCCGCAGCGGGCCTCGGTGACGGTCTCGCCCTCGATCTCGAGGATCAGGCGGAGCACGCCATGGGTCGACGGGTGCTGCGGACCCATGTTGACGACGATGCGCTCCTTCTCGCCGTCAGGCGCAGCCGAGATGGTGTCCCAGTCGCCGCCGGAGACCGAGTAGACCCTGCCCTCGGTGGTCTCGTAGGTACCCGCGTATGAATCAGTGCCCGCATCGGCACTGGAGTAGGTGATGTTCTCGGTCGACATCAGTTGTACGACCTCCGCTGATCCGGGGGCGGCGTTGTGGCGCCCTTGTACTCGACGGGAATTCCGCCGAGGGGGTAGTCCTTGCGCTGCGGGTGGCCCGGCCAGTCATCGGGCATCGCGATGCGGGTGAGAGCCGGATGCCCGTCGAACACGATCCCGAAGAAGTCCCAGGTCTCGCGCTCATGCCAATCGCAGGTCGGGTACACGCTGACGATGGACGGGATACGGGGATCGGCATCGGGTGCCGCCACCTCGACGCGCACGCGGCGGTTATGGGTGATCGACAGGAAGTGGTACACCGCGTGGAGCTCACGGCCGGCCTCGAGCGGATAGTGCACGCCGTTGACACCGAGGCAGAGCTCGAACCGCAAGCCGGGCTCATCGCGCAAGGTGGTGGCGAAATCGAGGATCTTCGAGCGCTCGACGAAGAAGGTGATCTCGCCGCGGTCGACGACGACCTTCTCGATGGCGCCGGTGATGTTGCGCGCGGCCAAGGAGAGATCGAGTTCGTCGGCGAGCTCATCGAAGTCGCCGCCGTACGGGCGCGGCGAGGCAGGGGGCAGCACGACGGCCTCGACCAGGCCGCCGAAGCCGCTGGTATCGCCGGAGCCGGCCACGCCGAAGGCACCCTCGCGCACGGCAATGACGTCAAGGGGGGCGACGCCCGAAGGCACCACCGGAATCAGGTTGTCGCTCACCGCAGCAGCCCCTTCATCTCCAAGGTGGACGGTGCGGTCAGTGCTGCGGCCTCGAGCTCAATGATCTCGTTCTTGCGATTCGGACCGAGCTTCGTATCTTGGATCTTGTCGTGCAGCTTGAGGATTGCATCGATGAGCATCTCCGGGCGAGGCGGGCAGCCGGGCAGGTAGATGTCGACGGGGACGACATGGTCGACGCCCTGAACAATGGCGTAGTTATTGAACATTCCGCCGCTCGAGGAGCAGGCACCCATGGCGAGAACCCACTTGGGGCCGGGCATCTGGTCGTAGATCTGGCGCAGGACGGGGGCCATCTTCTGGCTCACGCGACCGGCGACGATCATGAGGTCAGCCTGGCGCGGCGAGGCCCGGAAGACCTCCATGCCGAAACGTGCGATATCGAAGCGAGGGCCGCCCACGGCCATCATCTCGATGGCGCAGCAGGCGAGGCCAAAGGTGGCGGGCCACAGCGAGCCCTTGCGGGCGTAGCCCGCGAACTTCTCGACGGTCGTCAGCAGAACGCCGGACGGCAATGCCTCTTCAAGACCCATGAGTTTCCCTTAGTCCCACTCGAGTCCGCGGCGCCGCCAGACATAGGCGTACACGACGAGGACGGTGACGATGAAGATGATCATTTCGATAAGCCCGAACAGTGCGAGCTGGTCGAAGGCGACCGCCCACGGGTAAAGGAAGACGATTTCGATATCGAACACGATGAAGAGCATCGCGGTCAGGTAGTACTTGACGGGGAAGCGCCCGCCACCTACCGGCTGAGGAGTGGGCTCGATGCCGCACTCATAGGCGTCGTACTTCGCACGGTTGTACCGCTTGGGCCCTGTGAAGGTCGCGGTGATCACCGAGAATGCGGCGAAGCCGAAGGCCAGAAGGCCGAGAACCAGGATGGGGGTGTAGACGTTCACCGCTCCCGCAACTCCTCATCGATCAATGTGGATGATCGCTTCACCGCTTGCGCAATTGTGAAAGGGTTCACGACCGACGCAAGCATAGTGCCCGCAACGACACTTCGTTCACGGGCGGGTACCCCTAGGCCTTAGGGGCGAAACCCCTATGAATCGCAACGATTCCGCCGGTCAGATCGCGCCACTGCACACGCTCCCAGCCCGCCTCGGCGAGGTCACCGGCGAGCTCGCGCTGATCCGGCCAGGCACGGATCGACTCGGCCAGGTACACGTAGGCCTCCGGATTGGTCGCCACGGCCCGGGCCACCGGAGGCAGGGCCTTCATCAGGTACTCGGTGTAGACCGTGCGCAGTGGCGCCCAGGTCGGGTGGGAGAACTCGCAGACCACCAGGCGCCCGCCCGGACGCACGACTCGGCGCAATTCGGCCAGGCCGGCGTGCCGGTCGGCGAGATTGCGCAGTCCGAAGGAGATCGTGGCCGCATCGAAGGCGGCATCCTTGAAGGGCAGGTGCAGCCCGTCACCGGCCACGAAGGGCAGGCCCGGCTGGCGCTCGCGGCCCACGGTGAGCATCCCGAGGCTGAAATCGGTCGGCACCACGAAGGCGCCCGCCCGGGCGAAGGGCTCACTCGAGGTGCCGGTTCCGGCCGCGAGATCCAGGATTCGCTCGCCGGGCTTGGGATCTACCGCCGCGACTACCGCCTTGCGCCACTGGCGGGTCTGACCGGCAGCCAGGACGTCATTGGTGATGTCATAGCGCTTGGCCACGCCATCGAACATGGCCGCTACATCGACAGGCTGCTTCGTGAGATCCGCGCGCATCTGCTGAACTTAGCAAGAGCCCATACGCTGTGCAGATGCAAGGATCTGACCGCGCACCCTCAGCCACTGAGGCCACGGGCTCGAGCAGCGTCCTCCGCGTGAGCACCCGTCCCATCGCCGATGCCGGTGACCTGCTCCATCGGATCCCCCGCGAGTCACCCGTCGCGTGGGTGCGTGGGGGCGACGGCATCGTGGGCTGGGGTGTCGCCGCGCGGCTCGAGGTCCGCGGACGCGAGCGTTTCAGCCGCACTCAGCGTTGGTGGAATCAACTGTGCTCCAGCGCGGTGATCGACGACACCGTCGCCGTGCCGGGTACCGGAGCTATTGCCTTCGGATCATTCGCCTTCGATCCCGAGCGCGACATGTCCGTGGTCATCGTCCCCAAGGTCGTGCTCGGACGTCGCGGCGGACAGTCATGGATCACCACGATCGGGCTGGGTACGGCGGACCCTGCAGAGATCTCTCCTGTCACCTCACTCCCCCAGGCACCCACGTCGGTCACGTGGTCCCGTGGCAGCCGCGAACGCGCAGAGTGGGAGGCCTCGATTGCCGAGGCAATCTCGCGTATCAATGCCGGTGAGATCGACAAGGTCGTGCTCGCGCGCGACATCATTGCCGATATCGAGGGCGAGCTCGACCCTCGGCACCTTCTCGTCAACCTCGCGACCGCGTATCCCTCGACCTGGACTTTCAGTGTCGACGGCTTGATCGGTGCGACTCCCGAACTCCTGGTTCGACGCACCGGTGATCTCGTCACCAGCCGCGTCCTCGCCGGCACGGTCAGCAAGATCGGCGACGAGCAGCGTGATGCATCACGAGCCACTGCTCTCCTCGACAGCGACAAGGATCTTGAGGAGCACGAGTACGCAGTGAATTCAGTTGCACGCGCGCTCGCCGCGCACTGCACTGATCTCGACGTACCCTCGACACCGCACGTGCTTCCACTCGCAAATGTGCAGCACCTCGCTACCGATGTCACCGGTCGACTCGCTGATGGAGCCTCGGTACTCGCGCTTGCCGCATCACTTCACCCCACGGCAGCGGTGTGCGGTACCCCGACCGAGCGCGCATTCGATCTCATTCGCGATATTGAGGGCATGGATCGAGGTCGTTATGCCGGCCCGGTCGGCTGGTTCGATTCACGCGGCGACGGTGAGTTCGGAATTGCGCTGCGCTGTGCCGAAATTGATCCCGTGAGCAAGCGCGTGCGTGCCTTCGCCGGTTGCGGGATCGTTGCAGGCTCGAATCCGGCAATGGAGTGGGCCGAGGCAGACGCGAAGCTGATCCCGATCCGCACTGCGCTTGGCGACTAGCCGAGCGTCCTCAGGCCGAGGCGAGTGCCTCACCGATGGCGCGTTGCACATTGCGCAGCATGCGCGCCTCGCGATCGCGATCGCAGGTCTGCGCCACGATCACGTGCACGCCACCGGACTCGAGTGCCGACGCCGCTGCTGCTCGTAATTCATCAACTGTGCTGACCTTGACTGTCTCGGCCCCGTATGACTGGGCAAGCGCCGCAATATCGGTCTCGGACGCCACGCCGAACACTCGCTCGAACACGGACGCGAATCGCTCCTCGCCCTGCTCCAGAGAGGAGAAGATCCCGCCGCCGCTGTTGTCGGCCACGACATAGACGAGATCGGGTCGCTCCTCGCCTTGCGGGACAGAGAGTGCGTTGCTGTCGTAGAGGAAGGTGAGATCGCCGACGAAGGCGATCGCTGCCGCACCACCGTTGTCCTGCAGTGCGCGCGAGGCACCCCAGGCACTTGAGACCGTTCCGTCAATGCCGGACGTACCGCGATTGGCCAGCACTATCGCATCGCGCACGGACGTCGAGGCAAAGTTGAGGAGGTGACGGATCGGCCAGGAGGGACCGCAGAAGAGGAGGCCGCCGTCAGGCACCATCGGAGCGATCACGCGCGCAATATGGGCACCGGTCAGCACTTCGCCGTCACCGGCCAGGGCGGTCTCGACTGCGGCGGCCGCGAGCACATCGGCACGCTGCCATTCCGAGAGCCAGGAGTCGTCGATCTCCATGTCATCAGGTGGCAGCGGTACGGAGGTGACGACCAGGTCGGCACTGCGCATCGGATCGCTCCACGAGGGCTGCTGGTCCACGGCAATGTGCAGCGGTGCACGAGCGATCATGCGCAGCAGACCACGACTGAGGCCCACACGGCCGACCGTGATGATGATGTCGGGAACGTGGTCGTCGCAGAATGACGCATCAGCGAGCAGGAGTGCACCGTGCGCGAGCGCGGTATCGCAGCCGGCCACATTCGCGGTGGGCTCGCCGATCACCGGCCAACCTGCAGTGTCGGCAAGGTCATCGATCAGCTCGACCGCATCATCGCCATCGTGGTCGCCCACGATGATCAATCCACGAGAGGGAATTTCGGCCCCCTCAATCAGCGACTCGAGGATGTCGTCGAGAGGAGTACTCATTCCCGCGATGAGGCGTGCGTCGGCAGTCCAGGGGCGACCGTCCTCACGACCTTCGAGTGACTCGATCCAGTCGAGCTCCTCGGCATCGGTAACGAGAGGCTCGGCGAAGGGAATGTTCACGTGCACGGGGCCGGGGCGCACGGCATCCGTGGACAGCGCAACCGCGCGTGCAACTGTGGAGCGCCAATAGCGGACCTGGCCGATGGCCTCGCGCGCAACCGACATGTCGATGGCTGCACGTGCGTGCTCGCCGAAGATGCCTGGCTGTCGGATGGTCTGATTCGCACCGACATCGCGAAGCTCCGGCGGACGATCGGCGGTGAGCAGCAGCATCGGGATACCCGAGAGGTCGGCCTCGACAACAGCCGGGTGCAGATTGACCGCAGCAGTACCCGAGGTCGTGATGACTGCAGCGGGCACGCCCGTGATCTTGGCTAGGCCCACGGCGAGGTAGGCAGCCGAGCGCTCATCGACACGCACGTGCAGGCGCAACTCCTGTCGCAACTCAGCTTCTGCTGCAGCGATCGCCAGGGCCGCCGAGCGAGAACCGGGTGAGAGCACGATGTCGGAGACACCGCATCGCAGCAACTCATCGATAACGACGCGCGCCTGAGCGGTGGACGGATTCACGGGCTCAGCCTATGCCGACGGCATCACGCATGCGATCGGTCGCACCTGCTTGCCATGCTGCCGTCAGCCGCTCGCGCCACTGCTCGGGATCGACCACTCGCTCCCGCGCACGTCGAAGCGCCGACTCATGTGGACTGATGCGCCGCACCGTCAAAGCTCCATCGCTGGGCAGGACAGGTGAGTCGACCAGATCATCGGCGAGCAGGGCTCCGGTTCCGAGCCCGGATGCAAGGGGAAGATTCGGCACCGCGCCGGCCAGCGCGAGTGAAGTGCCGAGTCCGACGGAGGAGTCCATCGCGCCACTCACGACGACCGGAAGGCCCAGCTCGTCGATGAGTGCGAGAGAGGCGCGCACACCGCCGAGAGTCGCCGGCTTGATGATCGCGACATCAGCGATGTCACCAAGATCAAGGGCATACGGATCGCGCGCCGTTCGGATGCCCTCATCGACTGCGATGCGGACTCCGGTCTCACTGCGCACTCGCGCAAGATCTGACAGTGATGCACATGGCTGCTCCGCGTACTCGATGCCGTACCGGTCACATCGCTCAAGCATCGCTATTGCCTGATGGAGATCCCACTGCGCATTCGCATCGAGGCGAATACGACCGATACCTGCGCCGAATGCCTCGTCGAGAATCATGCGCACCGTGGCGATGCGTGCGATGTCGAGATCGGGGGCGCCGCCCACCTTGATCTTGATAGTGCGGCAGCCGCGGGCAACGGCCTCCTGCGCGAGCTCAGCGGCCTGATCCTGGGCGACGGCAGGAATGATCGCGTTGACCTCCACTGATGTGCGCACGGGTGTGGGCCATGTTTCGTACGCCGCCTCGATAGCCGAGGCGAGCCAGAGCGCGGCCGACTCAGCCGAGTAGTCGTCGAATGGGGCGAATTCCCCCCACCCCGCAGGACCTTCGATCAGCATGCCCTCGCGAGTATCGACACCGCGGAAGGTGCGACGCAGGGGAAGCGAAAAGGGCACGGCAGCATCGAGGAGCCGCTGCAGGTGCCGATCGATCATGGGCGCTTGGGGAACTGACTGAAGTCCGGGCGCTGCTTGTTCTTGTAGGCATCGCGGCCGTGCTGAGCCTCTTCCGACATGTAGAAGAGCAAGGTCGCATCGCCGGCGAGCTGCTGGATTCCGGCGAGGCCGTCGTCCGCTGCATTATGGGAAGCCTTCAGCATGCGCAGCGCCATGGGCGAGAGCTCGAGCATGCGCTTGGCCCAGTCGACAGTCTCGATCTCGAGATCTTCAATGGGCACGACCGAATTGACCAGGCCCCAGTCGTAAGCCTGTTCGGCGCCGTACTGACGGCACAGGTACCAGATCTCGCGAGAGCGCTTCATGCCGATGGTGCGCGCAAGGAGACCCGAGCCGTAGCCGCCGTCAAAGGACCCCACCATCGGACCGGTCTGCTGGAATCGCGCATTGTCTGCCGCGATCGAGAGATCGCACACCACGTGCAGTACATGACCGCCGCCCACTGCGTAGCCGGCGATCATTGCCACCACGGGCTTGGGAGTGCGGCGGATCTGGATCTGAAGATCGAGGACGTTAAGTCGCCCGATGCCCTTCTGCGCAACATGGTCACTACCGATGTAGCCGTCATCGCCACGGATCATCTGGTCGCCACCGGAACAGAAGGCAAGATCGCCTTCGCCGGTCAAGATGATGACGCCGACGGAGTCGTCATCCCGAGCCTTATTCAGGGCGTCCTGCAGTTCGAACAGGGTCTGAGGGCGGAAGGCATTGCGCTTCTCGGGGCGGCAGATGGTGATCTTCGCGATGCCCTCGGCGTCACCCGTCGACAATTCGTAGCGGATATCGCCGTACTGACCCGCACTTCGCCACTCACATGCCGGGGTCGCGGAGGAGTAGGCGGGGTTCGACAGGGCAGGCGACCCCTCTGGAGCGACGGGCGGCAGGACATAGCGAGTACGGGTATCCATGATGCCGAGGCTACCGTCACCTCCTACGCTCAGCACGATGGCTACTGACCGACTCGTGCGCATCCCCGTCCCTGCGGGGCCGGCCGGACTCGACGCACTTGCCGAGCCCCTGCGAGCCGCACTGGAGGGTCACGGTCCGGCCATCACGCCGATCCCGACGGTCAGCGCCACGATCTCCGAGGCCTACGTGCGCTCACTGCTGCAGGCGACTGCGCCCGGAGAGCCGCTCGACGACGACCGCACGGCCGTGGTTCTCGCCACATCCGGTTCGACGGGTAATCCCAAGGGAGTCCTGCTGTCAGCTGCAGGACTCACGGCCCTTCATCCGTGGCGAGATGAGCCTTCGACATGGGTTGTCGCGATCCCGCTGACCTCGGCCGGCGGCCTCAATGTGCTGACTCGTGCCCTTGCCGACGGCTCGGGGTTCATCGGAGCCGACAGCCTCGGCGGCGCACGACCCTTCACCCCCGCCGGATTCGCACGCGCCGTCACGGCAGCGCAGTCATCGGGGCTCCCTCTGCGCACCTCGCTCGTGCCGGCCCAGGTGCGCCGACTCCTCGGTGATTCGCAGGGCATCGAGGCGTTGCAGGCGTTCTCGACGATCCTGATCGGCGGCGCCCGACTAGATGCCGCGACTCGGGAGTCCGCCGCATCGCACGGCATCACCGTGATCTCCACGTACGGGATGACCGAGACCTGCGGCGGCTGCGTCTACGACGGAATGCCACTTGATGGTGTGACGGTGGCCATCGATGAGATGTCCCGGGTAATCCTCGGCGGCCCCAGCATTGCCCTCGGATATCGACGCGATTCGGCGATGACCGCCCAGCACTTCACAGCCGAGGGATTTCGCACCAGCGATCTCGGCGAGCTCATTGACGGACGCCTTCGGATTCTCGGACGCATCGATGACGTGGTGACGGTCAACGGAGTCAACGTCTCACTTACCGCGGTCGAGGCTGTCCTGCGCGAGCAGTCAGGAGTCACCGACTGCGCCGTGATCGCGCTCGAGGACATCGACCGCGGAAGCCGTCTCGTCGCATTCGTCTGCGGCACGAGTACCCACCTCGAGGCACTGGGTGATGCGGTGAGTGATCGGCTGGGTACCACCGCGCGACCCAGGCACATCACTACGATCGAGCACCTGCCCATGCTTCCCGGCGGCAAGATCGACCGGCAGGCCCTCATCGCACTCGCAGGGGAGACTGCCTAATGGCCACCGCCTCGCAATGGATAGGTGGATCGCGTCCGCGCACCCTGCCGGCTGCCTTCGCCCCGGTCATCGTGGGTACCGGCCTGGCCATCGGTGCCCACGCCTTCGACGGATGGGCAGCCCTTCTCGCCCTCGTCGTCGCCGTTGCCCTGCAGGTCGGCGTCAATTATTCGAATGACTACAGCGACGGGATTCGAGGTACCGACGAGGTACGCGTGGGCCCCGTGCGCCTGGTCGGCCAGGGGCTCGCACCCGCCGGTCAGGTCAAGCTCGCCGCTTTCGCCAGTTTCGCGGTGGCAATGCTCGCAGGCCTCGGGCTCGTGCTGCTCACCCAGAAGTGGTGGTTGCTTCTCGTGGGAGTCGCATGCGTAGCCGCGGCCTGGCTCTACACCGGCGGCAAGCACCCCTATGGCTATCTCGGGCTCGGGGAGATTTTCGTCTTCGTCTTCTTCGGCCTCGTGCCGGTGGTCGGCACGTTCTACGTTCAGGCACTATCGGTGACACTGAGCTCGATTATCGCGGCGTGCGGCGTCGGCTTCCTGTCCTGCGCAATTCTCGTGACCAACAACCTGCGCGATATTCCCGGAGACACAGCCAGCGGCAAGCGCACGCTCGCGGTGCGGCTCGGAGATCAGCGCACCCGAGGGCTGTACCTGGCACTCGTTCTCGCAGCCGCAGCGTGCGTGATCGCACTCGCCTTCAGTTACAGCCCAGTGGCGCTGATTGCGCTCATCTCGTTCGCGTGCGCTGTCACGCCTATTCGCGTCGTAATGCGCGGCGCCCTCGGCAGAGACCTCATCCCGGCGCTGAAGGGCACCGGCGTCCTGGTACTCGCCTACGGAATCGTGCTCGGCATCGCACTCGCCCTGGGCTAGTCGACGTCCTCGGCACGCGTCGAGGCATCGATTCGGGCATTCATGCGCCGGAAGAATCCGAATAGCGCCGCGCTCATCGCATCACGCTGGCCGTTGAGAACGATGATGCTCACGGCACCGGAGATCACGATCGCGAATGCCGCGGCGAAGAGCCCATGGATCGGGGTGAGAGTCTCGATGAGGATCCAGGCTCCCGCGAACATCGCTAGGCGGAGCGCGGTGTACAGGACAACGGACCAGGCGGATCTACTGCGAGTGCTCACGGGAACACCGTACGCGCATTCCCGATATCCTGAACGCGGAGGGAGTCAGACATGCTTCGAGTAGTGCTCATCATCGCGTTGCTCGGCGTCTACATCGCGTCGATCATCGACGTCATTCGCACGCCCTCGCTGGAGTCCCGCCGACTGCCCGTATTCGTGTGGCTGCTCATCGTCATCCTGATACCGGTGCTCGGTGGGCTTATCTGGTGGCTGCTGGGGCGCGTCTGGCCCGATCGCGGACGCCGCGGCAAGAGGATCTCCTCGCCTGATGACGACCCGCGATTCTTGCGGCAGCTCGAGGATGAAGCGTGGAAGCGCCGAATGCGCGAACGACGATCCGGAGAAACCTCAGGTGAGGACGACTCCCCCGCTCCCGCCGGCAGTTGACCCGCCGGCAGATGTCACTTACCCGAGTATGAGTGCAGGCTGGTGACGAAGAGGTTCACGCCGAAGTAGTTGGCGAGGAATGTCGACCAGCCGATGATGGCGATCCACGAGGCGCGATTGCCTCGCCAGCCCACCGTGCTGCGCGCGTGCAGGTAGGCCGCGAACACCACCCAGGTGATGAAGGCCCAGGTCTCCTTGGGATCCCAGCCCCAGTAGCGGCCCCAGGCGTTCTCGGCCCAGATGGCGCCGGCGATCACGGCAAAGGTCCACAGCGGGAAGGTAAAGGCGATGATGCGATTGGCCATCACCTGCAGGCGATCTTGTGAGGGCATGCGAGCAGTGATGCCGGTGACCTCTGCACCCGCGGCCTTGCGCTCCGCATGACCGCGCAGGAGTGCCAGCGCCGAGACTGCCGCGGCCAGGGTGAACGCGCCGGAGCAGATGATCGCAGCAGAGACGTGAATGACCAGCCAGTAGGACTTGAGTGCGGGCACTAGTTGAGCGGCCTCGGTGTAGAGCACCGTCACCGCCAGGCCCAGGGTGAGCAATGCGGGAATGACGATGAACAGGCCGAGCCATCGCACATCGCGCTTGATGGAGAACCCCAGGAACACTACGAGGATGCCGAGCGCCGCGGTGATGGAGAACTCGTACATGTTTCCCCACGGCACGCGTCCTGCCCACACGCCACGCAACACCACGCCGAGAAGCAGGAGACCGGTGGCAAGCCAGGTCAACGACATCGCAATGTTCGCTGTTCTGCGACCCGGGATCTCGGTCTCGACAATCTCCGCGCGAGTGATCACTGCAGCACCACCGGCACTCTCGATCGCCTCCGTCTCGACGATCTCGGCGGCTGACGCAACAGACTGCCTGCGACGACCGGCCGCGAAGGAGAAGGCAAAGAACACCATGGCAAGGGTCAGGGCCAGCATCGAGGCATACACAGCGCTGTTACTTGCCTGCGCGAGCTCTGCGGGGGTCATGCGTTCTCCTTGCCCTTCATGGCCTCGGTGATCAACTGAATATCTGCGCTGACGTCGCCGCCCTCAGCACGGTTGAGCCCGGCGATCTCGACCACCGTAGCGCCATTCGCGTCAGTGCTCACCTTGACCCACACCCGACGACGGCGCACGAACAAGGAGAGCATCAGGCCGGCGAGTGCGAGCACGGAGGCGGCAAGGGCGAACTCCTTTCCGGGATCGAAGGCGATCTGGAAGGAGGCCCACCGCTCGTAGCCCACGAGCGAGATCGAGCCTTCGCCATTGGGCAGTGTCCAGGTCTGGCCCGGGAGGAGTGCCGGCACTCGGCCAATCTGGGTCATCTTCGTCTTGTCGAGCTTGTAGACGCTCTGCGGAATTCCGGTGTCGAGGCCGGGATCACCCGTCCAGGCAGCGAGGTAACTCGCCGGGAAATCCGGTGCCGGGAACCCGGAAACGATGGAGTCAGGCTGCAAGGTGGGATAGAACACGACATCGAATCCGAGCTGGGGGCTCGCATCGGGAAGCTTGATGACGCCCGTCGAGGTGAAGTTGCCATCCTGCGGCAAGGTCACGACCGTGTCGTCGAAGACGACCTCGCCTGTGGAGTCGCGCACGACGAAATGCGGCGCATACCCGTGGCCCACGAGGAACACCTTCGCGCCACTGACCTCCAGCGGATGATTCACCTCGATCGTGGTGCTCTCGGCCTCGGAGTCCGGGGTGGCCTTGTAGGAGACATCAGCCTGGAAGAGTGAGGGCGCCCCGCGACGAGCCACGGCGCGATCGAATTCGACCCTGAAGTCGGTCATGGTGAAGCTGAAGGGCGGAAGTGCCGCAGAGTCCGCAAATCGACCGCCACCCCACACGTCATATTGAGTCAGGGTGTCGGAAAAGCCATCACCGTTCTTGACGATGACATTTCCCTTCCAGCCGAAGAGTCCGCCGATCGCGACTCCGATCAGGATCAGGATCAACGCAAGGTGAAAGAGCAGGTTTCCTGTCTCCTTGAGATACCCCTTCTCCGCACTGACCCACGCAGCACCACCGGTCTCGCCGCGCAGCACGTGCCAGCGATGGGCTTTCAGGAAGTCCGCAGCACGATCCACTGACGATGCATCAGCATCCTCGAGGGTCAGGTGAGACTGCATTCGCGAGAGGTTGCGCGGAGCCGGAGGAGGCGGGGTGCGCATCGCGCGCCAGTGAGTGGCGGCTCGAGGAAGTACGCAGCCGATCAACGAGATGAAGAGAAGGATGTAGATGGCCGAGAACCACGGTGACGAGTAGACCTCGAAGAATCCGAAACGGTCGAGAATCGGACCCCAGGTCGGCGAATCGGCGATCCACTCCTTCGTCTTGAGCGGGTTCACGCCGCGCTGCGGGAAGATCGATCCGGGGATGCTTGCCACCGCGAGCAAGAAGAGCAGGATCAGCGCAGTGCGCATACTCGTGAACTGGCGCCAGATCCAGCGGAACCAGCCACCGGTGCTCAGCGGAGGCAGGTGCTCGCTCATGAGCTCACCTCAGTCACAGGGCTGTCTCGAATCCGGGAAGGCTCACGCGCAGCCAGATGGTGAAGTCATTCCAGAGTCCGGTGACCATCAAGAGACCCAGGATGATCAGGAGGGCGCCGCCCACGCGCATCACGAGCGCATAGTGCGATTTCACCCAGCCGATCGCGCGCATCGACCGGCTGAAGGCGAGAGCGAGCAGGACGAAGGGAAGTCCAAGACCCAGGCAGTAGACGAAGGACAGCAGCGCACCGCGCGCGGCACTTGCCTCGCTGAATGCCAGGCTCTGAACCGCTGCGAGAGTCGGGCCGATACACGGACTCCAGCCGAGGCCGAACAGAAGGCCCAGTAGCGGCGCGCCCGCAACTCCCCACCTCGGAATCATGTGCATGCGTCGTTCGCGCTGCAATGCGGGGATCATGCCCATGAACGCGAGACCCATCACGATCAGCAGCACGCCGAGTACCCGGTCGATGACCGATTGATACTCCAGCAAGCGTGCACCGACACTGCCGAACAGGACGCCGTAGGAGACGAAGACGATGCTGAACCCCAGGACGAACAAGATGCTGCCCAGAAGCACTCGACTTCGGCTGCGACCCGGCTCGCCAAGCTCTGCGCCAGTGAGGCCGGTGACATACGAGATGTAGCCCGGGGCGAGAGGAAGGACACATGGGCTCACGAAGGCGATGATGCCCGCAAGGAAGGCGATCGGCAGCGCGAGCAGCAGGGAGCCCGAGGTGATGACGTCAGTCACCGGTGCTCGCAGAGGTCGTGCGGGCCGCCTCGATCATCCCGAGCAGGGTTGACTCGCTCACCTTGCCCAGCGCACGCGCCGCCACGCGGCCCTCGGCATCAATGACGATGGTCGACGGGATCGCCTGGGGTGGCAGGGTGTCGCTGAATCGCAACTGAAGTGCGCCGTCGCGATCGATCACGTTCGGATAGGTGATACCGAACTTCTTGATGAAAGCACGCGCAGCGGTATCCGAATCCCGAGTATCGAGACCGACGAACTGAACACCCTGGCCCTGCTGCGAGAGCCAGGTCTTCTCCAGGACCGGGGCTTCGGCGCGGCAGGGTGCGCACCATGAGGCCCAGACATTCAGGATCACGATCTTTCCGCGAAGTGAGGAGAGGCTGAAGGAAGAGCCGTCGAGAGTGGCGCCCGTGATGTCGGGGGCCTGACCTCGTTGTGATGAGTCGATCACCACCAATGAGCCATCGCCGGCAACGAAGCCAGAGCCGGTGGCCGGTTCAGAGCCACTGCAGGCCGTGAGTGCGAGCAGGGCAAGACCCGCGGCTATCGCGGGCAGTGCGCGGCTGCGAGACATCTACGCTCCGGCGATCTTGCTTGCCTTGATGAGCAGATCACGCGAGGGCTCGGTGTACGAGATCGCGACGAGATCGTCACCTGAGTACTCAAGTGAGGTGATCGAAGCCAGGGTGCATTGGCGACTGCGCGGGTCATGCCACAGGCGCCGCTTCTCGGCCGCCAGGCGGGCAATCCAGATGGGTAACTGATGGCTGACCAGCACTGCCTCGTGACCACGAGCCTGCTCACGTGCAGCATCGATTCCGCGATGCATGCGCGCCGCGACGACGTCGTAAGGCTCACCCCACGAGGGCTTGAACGGATTCCAGAGATGACGCCACGTGCGTGGCTGCTTGAGGACGCCGTCGCCAACACTCACGCGCTGACCCTCGAAGATGTTCTCGGCTTCGATCAAGTTCTCATCGATGCCGATCTGCACGCCATGGACTTCCGCCATCGGAGCTGCGGTCTGCTGTGCACGCTCCATTGGCGAGGAGATCACTGCAGCGATGTCGTGACCGGAGAGTGCAGCGGCCGCACGACCGGCCATCTCGTGGCCGAGATCCGACAGCACGTAGCCGGGCAGTCGGCCGTAGAGAACGCCCTCAGGATTGAAGACTTCTCCGTGACGCAGCAGGTGCACGACGGTACGGGTCATTAGGTGACCTTGCGGCGCGCTGCCGGACGACGACGACTTGGACGCCAGGTACCCTCGCCTGCCTCGATCGCCGCAGCACGCAGCACCTCGCCATGCGCAGCGAGGGACTCCACCAGCGCGTGAATGGTGCTGGCATCGGCCATGACGTCGACACGAAGGCCATGCTCCTCGGCAGTCTTGGCGGTCTGCGGACCGATGCACGCGACGACTGTCGAGTGATGCGGCTTGCCTGCAATACCCACGAGATTGCGCACGGTGCTGCTCGAGGTGAAGAGAACGGCATCGAAGCCACCGGTCTTGATCGCCTCGCGGGTCTCGGCGGGCGGCGGCGCGGCGCGCACGGTGCGGTACGCGGTGACGTCTTCGACCTCCCAGCCGAGCTCATTGAGACCGGCGACCAGGGTGTCGGTCGCGATATCTGCACGCGGCAGGAAGACCCGATTGATGGGATCCGTGAGCGAGTCGTAGTGCGGCCATTCCTCGAGCAGGGCACTGGTGGTCTGCTCGGCCGGCGGCACGAGATCAGGACGCACGCCGAATTCGATGAGCGCCTCAACTGTGGCATCGCCGACCGCGGCAACCTTCAGTCCGGCGAAGGAACGCGCATCGAGGCCGTACTCCTGCAGCTTCTCGCGGATAGCGCGCACCGCATTGACCGAGGTGAAACCAATCCACTCGAAACGACCGGAGACGAGACCGTGAATGGCACGATCGATCTGCTGCGGAGTGCGCGGTGGCTCGACCGAGATCGTGGCAACCTCCATCGGCACGGCTCCGTGGCGGCGCAGCATCGACATGATGGGCGATGCTGTCTCCTGGGTGCGCGGGATCAGCACACGCCAGCCGAACAGCGCCTTGACCTCGAACCAGTCGAGCTTCTCGCGCTGGGCGACAACCTCACCGACGACGACCACGCCAGGGCCAGCCTGCTTGGCAGCCTTCACGATGGCAGTGATGTCGCCAAGGGTGCCGACGATGGTGCGCTGGTCCACGGTGGTACCGCGACGGGTGATCGCAATGGGCGTGCGGGGATCAGCCTCTGCGCCGAGCAACTTCGCGGCGATTTCGACTGCCTGATCAGCGCCCTCCAGGAACACGTGGGTGACGCGCGGATTGACGAGCTCGGACCAGATGATCTCGGTGTCATTGGCATCGACCACGCGGATCTGGCGAGTGCGGCCGCCCGTGAGACCGAAACCTGCGTAGGCCGGGACACCGGTGATGTCGCTGATTCCGGGAGCGACCTCGAAGGCCACCTTGGCCTTGCGCAACGCGCCGGCCTCATGAAGCAGGGTGCCGTCAACCACCGGATCGCCCGCGATGAGGCGCACGGTGCGCTTGCCCTCCTTGGCTGCGTCGATGACGAGCTTGGCGCGCTCGGCGTGCTCGAGGGGAAGACCGCTCGCGCTGACCGCAACGATGACCTCGGCTTCGGGCGAGGCATGGACAGCAGCGATCTCGGCGGCATCCGCGTCGACAACGATGTACTCGGCATCGCGGAGGAGTGCTGCCGCGCGCAGGGTGAGCAGGTCGGGATCGCCCGGACCGGCAGCAACGAGCGCAACTGGGCCGTTGGGCTTCTTGCGGGCCTTCGTGGTGGTCACGGTGGTGTCTCCTGAAGTTGACGTCTTCTGAGTGGTTCGTGGGCTCATGCGTGAAGTGCTTCCTCGTAGCCGCGCGGCGGCTGCTGATAGCCGGCAGGCGGATGCGACTGGCCTATGAGCGGCGGCTCCTCGCCGCGACGTTGCTCGTGGAAGGCGAGAATCTGCAGCTCGACCGCGAGATCGACCTTGCGCACCTCGACTTCGTCGGGAACGGAGAGGACGACCGGTGCAAAGTTAAGGATGCTGCGGATACCGGAGGCGACCAGGCGATCGCAGACATCCTGCGCAACCTCGCCGGGGGTCGCGATGACTCCGATGGCAGCGTGACGATCGCTGACGACTGATTCGAGATCGGCGATCGGCGAGACGAGCAGGGATCGATCGCCGACGCGAATCGTGGTACCGACGACATCGGGGTGCGTGTCGACGATGCCGACGACCTCGAAGCCGCGGGAGGCGAATCCTCGGTATGCGACAAGTGCGTTGCCAAGGTTTCCGAGGCCGACGATGACGACGCCCCACGGAGTGCTCAGGCCGAGCTCGCGGCTGATGTGGTAGCTCAGGAAGGCGACGTCGTAGCCGACTCCACGCGTTCCGTATGAGCCCAGGTGCGAGAGATCCTTGCGCAGCTTCGCGGGCGTGACACCACAGTTGCGAGCGAGTTCATCCGACGAGACCGTGGTGACACCCGAGTCACTGAGTGACTTGAGCACGCGGTGGTAGATCGGAAGACGGGCCACCGTGGCATCGGGAATACCGCGCGTCCGGGCTGCGGACAGCGACGAGGCGGAAGTCGACACGGGGCTCCAGTGCGGAAGGGATGAGCGCCTGGTGATGGGGAAGCTCGGTACCCAAGGTTAGAGAGATGTGCACGAAGGCACAAAGTTGAGCGGTCGACTACGTCCGATTATCGGATAATATGCGGCGGAGACGCTCCTCGTCAACGGTCCAGAAATCCACCGTGCGCCCCTCGACCTGAACCACGGGGATCTTCTCCCAGAACTCGTCATAGAGGGCCGGGTCATCGAGGATCGAGAGCTCGTGCCAGGTGAGGCCTAGGTCACCGCAGACCCGAGCCACGACCTCCCTGGCGTCATGGCACAGGTGGCAGTCAGGCTTGCCGATCAGCGCAATGTGCACTCAGGACTCGCCGGCCTCGAGGTCGGAGTCGCCATAGACATCGCGCAGGCGCCCCTTGGCCACCTTGCCCGCGGCAGAGTGCGGGAGAGAGTCGACGATACGGATCACGGTCGGCGTCTTGAATCGCGCCAGCCGCGTGGAGCAGAAGCTCAGCACATCATCAGCCGACATCGACGTGCGCGGCACGACAAGTGCGAGTACTCCCTCGCCGGTGACATCGTCGGGAATACCCAGCACCGCTACTTCGGCGACCTGTGGCATGGACTCGATGACGACCTCGATCTCACGTGGGTACACATTGAAGCCGTTGACGAGGATGACCTCACGACGCCGATCAACGAGATGCAGAGCGCCATCCTCATCGGCGTAGGCAATATCGCCGGAACGGAACCAGCCATGTGCATCAGGGCCGCCCGCGCCATCGGGCCAGTAGCCGCGAAAGACGGATGCACCGCGCACCCACACCTCGCCCGGGTCGCCGTCATCGACATCCTGGCCGGAGTCGTCGACAAGTCGCACCTCGACACCGGGAATCGTGAGACCCACAGAGCCCGCACGCGGGTGACCGTCGACGAGGGTGGTCGCGACCACGGGTGCGCATTCAGTCATGCCGTACCCCTCGAAGATCTGCTTACCCGTGACCTCAGCGAAGGCATCGAACACGGCCGCCGGGAGGGGCGCGCCTCCACTGGAGAGCAAACGCACGCCGGCTACGGACTCTCGCAGTGCCGGAACGCGAAGCCAGGCTTGGTACATCGCAGGGGCGCCAGCGATCGTGGTGATCGATTCCGACACCACCAGGCGTAGCGACTCGACCGGGTCGAATCGGTCGACGATTACCGAGGTCGCTCCGGCCGCCACAGCGAGATTCAGGACGGTGTTGAGACCGTAGACGTGGAACATCGGGAGCACCGCCAGCACGACGTCGCCCGCGTGCACGGCTGCGGGTGAGTCGAGTGACAGCAGCGACTCGGTGTTGGCACGCAGTGCCCCGTGGGTGAGCATCGCGCCCTTCGGCCGACCACTCGTGCCCGCGGTGAAAAGAAGAAGCGCGAGAGCATCACCCGAGGTGGAGACCTCAGCAAGAAGTGAGGTCGAGTCGAAGAGTGACTGCCAGGCAGGTGATTCGGTCACGACAACTTCGCACGACTGCACGGCAACAGTCGCCTCCGTGGCAACCGAAGCAGTCTGAGCTGATGCGATCAGCAACCGAACGCCTGCATCGGATACGAGGATTGCGACTTCGGGAGCGGTGTAGGCCGGATTCATCGGCACGACGCACACACCTGCGCGCAAGGCTCCGTAGAAGGCAATGACGTAATCAGCCGAGTTGCCCAGCAGGAGCCCCACTCGGTCACCCGCATGAAGCCCATGCCGCACGAGGCCAACAGCGAATTGCGTGACCCGTGAGTCGAGCTCGAGCCAGGTCAGGCGAATCGATCCATCGATGAGAGCACAGCCCTGCGGATCACGCACGGCGCTCTCACGTAGGTACTCGGCGATATTGGCATTGGCGCGGGGGTGTCCGAGCACGATTACTCCCTCGTTCCGACCTTGACCACACGGGAACACGTGTCCCCCACTCAGTTTGTCACAGTCCCCCCGATCAGATCGGGTTCACCTGGGTACCCTGGATTCATGACCAGCGACGGTGGGGTGCTCGGCTCGTACCGACGCGCAGGGCAGGCGTCCGCCGCCGCGGCAAATCTCGAATCAGCGCATCTGAGCGCACCCGATGCCCGTTCGGCGGCCTTCTTCGATGTCGACAACACGATCATGCGCGGATCCAGCCTGTTCCACATTGCACTCGGGCTCGCACGTCGCAATTACTTCAGCGCGTCGGAGATCGCCGGATTCGCGGTCAAGCAGATGAAGTTCGTGATGACCGGCTCGGAGGATCTCGAAGACATGGCCTCGGCAACCGAGGCCGGTCTCTCCTTCATCCAGGGCCGCAGCGTCGAGGAACTGGTGGCACTCGGCGAGGAGATATTCGACGAGATCCTGATCGACAAGCTGATCCCCGGAACACTTGCTCTGGCACAGGCACATCTCGACGCCGGGCAGCAGGTGTGGCTCGTGACCGCGACTCCGGTTGAGCTTGCCACGCTCATCGCCACTCGACTCGGGCTCACCGGTGCACTCGGCACCGTCTCCGAGGTCAAGGACGGCATCTACACCGGTCACCTCGATGGCGCACCGCTGCACGGACTCGCCAAGGCCGAGGCAATTCGCGCACTTGCTCAACGCGAGGGATTCGACCTTCAGGCTTGCTCTGCGTACTCCGATTCCTCGAATGACATCCCGATGCTGAGCGCCGTGGGAAACCCCGTTGCCGTGAACCCGGATTCCGCACTGCGCGATCACGCCCGCGAGAACGACTGGCCGATCCGCGACTTCCGCAAGCGCGAGCAGTTCAAGCAGTTCATCATCCCTGCCGCGTCAGGCGTGGGTGGCTATGCAGCCGGTGTAGGCGCCGGTCTCGTCCTTGGCTACCTCATCGGCCGTGCCCGCAAGCGGTGATCATCCGAACACGGAATTCCGCTTCACCAGGAGGTCGTAGATCGTCGTCTGAATGGTCTCGCGCACCTGATCAGTCAGGTTGAACACGAGCATCGGATCATCAGCCGCATTCTCGGGATACCCATCGGTCGGGATCGGCTCGCAGAAATGGATCATCCACTTGCTCGGGAGCGGGACAAGTCCGAGCGGGCCCAGCCAGGGGAAGGTGGGCGTGATCGGAAAATACGGAAAGCCGAGAATGCGCGCCAGCCCCTTGGCATTGCCGATCATCGGGTAGGTCTCCTCCGCACCGATCACCGCAGTCGGAATGATCGGGGTACGCGTGCGCAGCGCCGCGGCCACGAAGCCACCACGACCGAATCGCTGAAGCTTGTAGCGCTCACTGAACGGCTTTCCGGTTCCCTTGAAGCCTTCCGGCCACACGCCGACGATCTCCCCCGAGGTCAGGAGTCTTTCCGCATCCGGGCTGCAGGCAAGTGTGTGCCCGGCCTTGCGCGCAAGCTCGCCCACGAACGGAGTCTCGAAGACGAGATTCGCGGCCAGCATGCGCAGGTGCCTGCGTGCCGGATGATCGTCGAGAAGCGCTACCTGGGTCATGAGTGCGTCAAGGGCGATGGTGCCCGAGTGATTGCCCACGACGAGCGCACCGCCAGCATCAGGCACGTTCTCGAGACCGCTCGTCTCGACCCGGAACCACTTTCGGTAGAGCGGGCGCAGTGCCTGCATGAGCACCTTGTCGGTGAGCTCGGGGTCGAAGCCGAAGTCATCGACTTCGTAGTTTCCGGCCAGGCGGTCGGAGATGAATTGACCGAGGTCGCGATCGTCGGCGATCTGGCTGTCGTGAATGACCTCGTGCGGCTGCGGCCCGGTGTTGCCCACGAGTCGGGCTGCCTTGGACGGAGTCAGGGAGTCGTCAGACAAGGGGCACCTCCGCGAGTGCGGACTCGTCACGATGGGCGAAGTCGGCAAACGCCTCGGGCGTGGTGAACCTCAGTCGTGCCCCGAATGCCTCGGTGTACGCGGTCGTGTCGAGAACACGGCCATAGGTCATGAAGCGGATTTGCTCCGGCGAGAAGTCGACGACTCCGGTGCGACTCAGGTTCCGGCCGATGGTCGAGAACATGAACTGCGGTACCGACAGTTGCTTCTTGCCCATGCGCCTGATCGACTGCGACAAGGTGATCACGCCGTCACCGGCCACATTGAAGGTGCCGGCTCTGCTGGCGTGCACCGCATGCTGGAGGGCATCGAGACCGTCGTCTTCATGCACGAACTGCAGTCGCGCGTCGAAGCCCATGACGGTCGGAATCACCGGAAGGCCGTAATAGGCGGTCATCGGGGTGCGCACGACGGGACCGATGAAGTTCGCGAAGCGCAGAGTAGTGACGCAGACATCAGGCCGACGTCGGGAGAAACTGCGCACATAGCCCTCGACCTCGACGGAGTCCTTCGCCCACCCCGAGGTCGGCGTATGCCGAGGCTCGGTCTCCTCGGTGAACAGTGCGGGATCCTTCGGACCGCATCCGTACACGGACGACGTCGACTTCACGATGAATGACGTGATGCTCGGAGTCTTCTGGCAGGCAGCGAGAAGCTGCATCGTGCCGATGACGTTGATCTCCTTCATCGCCGAACGGCCGCCGGCCTGACGCGGGGTTGCGAGGACCCCCATATGCACGACGGTGTCGACCTCGGCCTCGCCGAGCACCTTGGCGATGACCGGACTGCGGATATCGGCACGCACGAAATCGACGCCATCCACGGGCATCCGGGGTGCTACGACATCGACACCAATAACCCGGTCAATACCGGGATCAGCGGCGAGAAGGGCGGCCAGCCGGCCGCCGAGGTACCGGGAGACACCGGTCACCAGGACTGTTCGCCCCACGAGACCTCCCCGGTAGTGCCTACTTCTTGTTGCGGCGCTGGACTCGAGTGCGACGCAGCAGCTTGCGGTGCTTCTTCTTAGCCATCCGCTTGCGGCGCTTCTTGATCACTGAGCCCATGAACAATCCTCACATGTATATCGGGTGACGAGATGTCGTCACCAGTGTTCGTCCCAGAAGCCTATCTGGGACCGTGCGCGGCCTCGAACTAGGCCGTCTCGATGAATGAATCGCGCAGGTAGTCGTGCACGGCCTGCTCCGGGACGCGGAAGGAGCGTCCGACGCGGACGGCAGGCAGGTCACCCCCATGGACCAGGCGGTACACGGTCATCTTCGACACGCGCATAACCGAGGCAACCTCGGCAACGGTCAGGAAGCGAACCTCTGAGAAGGCGCGCTCGGGGGTCGTGGACATTGTCACCGAACTCTCTGCATCGAATCGCACCAGTTTCCACTCCGGTGAACGACGATTCGATGACGTGGCGGAAGACTAGTGTCTTGTGGTGCGACTGTGAAAGTTGATTGGGAAATTGATGATGTTTCCCACGTGGGCAGAGTTAATTACAGTGACGTAATTCGCGTGACTTAACTGCCGGACAGTTCGATACTGCGATCACGTGCCGCTCTAAGTGCTGCCGTGATCGCGTCACGAACACCCGAATCGTCCAGGCTCGCGATGGCTGCAGCTGTCGTGCCATTCGGTGACGTCACATTCGCGCGAAGAACTGCCGGGTCCTCATCACTGGCTGCCATCAGCTCACCCGCGCCAAGGATCGTGTTGACCGCCATGACCCGCGCATCAGACTCGGAGAGTCCCATGCCGATGCCGGCAGCGATCATCGCCTCGGCAAGGTAGAAGACGTATGCCGGACCACTGCCCGACACCGCGGTCACGGCATCCTGCAGTTCCTCGGGGACGCGCACCACGACCCCCACGGACTCCATCAGCCGCGCGGCAAGATCGAGATCGGCCGACGTGCACGCGGACCCGGCACTCACTCCGGCTACACCGCGATTGATGCGCGCCGGTGTATTCGGCATCACGCGTACGACGGCAGCCCCCGGCAGGAGTTCCTCCATCACGCGCGTGGGGATACCCGCGGCAATCGAGATCACCAGGACACCCGGGCGAAGTGACGGTGCGAGCTCGACAAGCATTGTCCGGAAATCCTGCGGCTTGACCGCAAGCACGATGACATCGGCGTCGGCGACAGCTTCGGCCATTGAGGCGATACGCACGCCCAGTCGCTCGACGAGCTCAGAGGCGCGTTCGGGGCGCTTCTCCGCCACCACGACGGCCGGGGTGGGCTGCCACCGCGCCAGGAATCCGGCAGCAAGGGTCTCGCCCATGACCCCACCGCCGAGGATCGCGATGCGGAGTGCGGTCTTAGTCATGGGTCTCCTTCATCTCGAATGCAATCGCGATACGCACCTTCTCGCCCGCATCGCGCAGGGCGCGCTGCCTATTCTCGCCACGACCATGCGCCAGGCAGAGCTCATACTCGCCAGGCGCGCGGCCGAGTCTGAGCGCAAGGGCCTGCAGAATCTCGATCAGTCGATCATCGGCCGTGGCAAAGGAGGGTGCAGGAGAGTCGCGAAGCAGCG
>JACCDO010911296.1_pt1 | contig 23686 bp, 14 predicted proteins | sample 7446101 | NCBI WGS metagenome assembly JACCDO01 (sample SAMN15323440, study PRJNA562643) | freshwater metagenome | isolation source: river surface water | place: USA:Blue River Watershed | collected 2017-08-16
CGGACCAGACATATCCTCTATACCGCAATAAGAAGTTTCCAGTTAGAGCGGGCACTGAATTATCATTCGTCGATTTCATCCAGCTTGATGACAAAACAATTTATCGAACTGGATTTGTAACTGCAACGGATGGCGAACTCCTCGAAGATGACTACCCTGAATGCGCAAATGCACATCATTATAAGCAGCCCCATACCGACCCTAATTATCGTGCAATCCACCTTAATGATGCGATTATTAAACATATTGAGGTTGGGGCACGTGAATCAAATAATATAATTGCAGAGCGACTTATTACAACGCATTGGACAACGCATTTTAGTAAGCCAATTACTCTTGCAAACGGAGAAGTCTATTTTAGGAAGACAATTATCAACTCGAACCCACGCGTAACAGATATGCATACACTTGCTAAAAGTCTTGTTGCTAAAAATGCGTATTGTATTGTATTTAGTCAATTTGGCCTCCAACTCTTTAAAGATAAAGGACAAATGCAGCCTATTCGAATCTCAACGCGCAAAAAGTATTTCAATAAAGTGCTGTTTGCAACATATAAAAAATACGGACTCAATGACCAGCCACTCTTTATTCTAGGTCGCAAAAAAGTGGATAGGGGTCTCGGATTCCATTATGCGCCACGGCCAGGAAATCGGCCTGAGCGTGTCATTTATGATGTTGAAACGGACGGCATTGAAGGGTTGATTTGGACTGACCTCATTCTTGGCGCCAAAATCGAGAACTTAGCTAAGGCGGTGCAAAAAGCAGGCCGCGGTGCAGGAATTATTGCACAATGCCCCCAATATTGTGGTAATTTCACTTACTGGGGAGTTGAGGAAACTCTTAATAAAATCATCGACCATAATCGAGTCGTTGATGCCGCAAATCTACAACTAGGAGAAAATACAATTCTGCAGGCAAAGACACGCGCCGAAGCAACTGTCCCTAGAAGACCGCGTAAAATTCATGATGTTGACCCTGCAATCTTCCGTGTCATTAAAGCAGATAGCCCACGAAGGACTCTCGAAATCACAAAAGAAATTATCACAACTATCTTCGGTGACTCATTTAGGGCACCACAGCGCGATGGTGATGGATTCTATAAAACATCGCTAAATACATCAAGTGTCAAGGTTGACCACATAACTGCAGTTAAAAAAGTCCCTACTGCATATGGCACACACAAAGTGGAAGGACAGCAAGAATCCGTTAAAACATATAGACGATTCTTGCCATGCTACTCCAATTTGACAGATATCAACAGCCTTCATTGCGTCATCCCTCTAATTGACCCTGCATATACTGCTGAACAAAAGGAGCAAATTGACCAGCTTTATGAGGAGTTTATATATGAAATTCCTCAGGAAGAGAATGCCAATCCCTAATTGCTACGCTTAAAAATAGACTGTAACCGCTCCCAAAAGGTCTGCCCTAATACCACCCGCTCCGTTATTACAAACTTGTCAATTATCTCTTTATCAAATAAGGTCTGATAAATGCCGCGCAAATAATTTTTCATTTCTTCAATTGTGGTAGGGTCACCTTTAAAGCATTCTTCAACTGTCGCCTGCTCAATTTCTGTCGGATGTATTACATCGTAGTCGCCGATGCCGACCGATTCCCAATTCCATCCCGCCGGCATGTTTGGATAATTCCAATAATGAACATTGTGGTCATTATTTCGAACACAAAAGACCCGTATTGTGGCAACACTCTGTGTTGCGCCCATCGCCTTAGTAAATCATTATATATTCGGTGGCCTGCTAATTGTCGCATCCCCAACCTGCACCTGCAGCGACTCCGTTATCTGTAATATACCAGACCATTCACAATCATCATTGTCAATAACGGCACCCGTGCTGTCAATCCATTGGAATCGAATACGGTCGAGTCGGCCAATTGGCGGATTGAGCGCCACAGGATTCTGTATCATCGACTGCGAGTATGTTCCAAATGGTGAGAGAAGCAGCTTCGCATAATACTGCTTCGTCGCCCCCGCAGTCTCCTGGGACAAGGCAAGGTCCTCGGGACCGCTCGTGTCTACTCGGTTCAACGAGAACTCATCATTTAGGCGCATGTAAATGTAATCATCAAGAATCTTATAAAAACTCTGAGCATTATAGAGCGTTCCTGAGCCGACTATTGGCGTCTGACCATCCGCAGTCGCCGGCGTGTTGTTCGACATGTTTGCCTTCGGAAATCCCAAATTATATCCAAGTCCCCAGAACTGGTCCTGATTGCTAATTGGCGGATATATTGAACTCTTGAACAGCAAATTAAATCGCACTGGGTCAAAAAACTTTGACTGCTGGAAATATACTGGCGGCATAATATTTGAATAATAGCGCAATATATAGTCCTCCACCTTATTTGTCACCGTCGTTGTAATTGAACTATAGAGCGCAAGAGTCGACAAGTAGCGCGTGTTAATTGTCTGCATTGTGCTGTAATAGTTGCTGAACCCCGTGAAATAGATAGTGGACGGCACAGTAATTCCCATGCGCAGCGTATTTGTGCTGAAATAGCTGTCAAAATTGCTTGTCGCCGCAATATACTCTGGATTGTAATTGCTCAGCGTGGTCGAGCCGGCCGCCTGAATTGTCGATATCTCACTTATCAAATCGCCGGCAGATATGAAGCCATAATCGTAGCGGTTCGTCAACTGGAAACGCAACATCGTCTGGAAATTCTCCGCAGGATTGTAACCACGCACCGCCAAATAATAATAAGAATTGGAATCCGCCAAATTTGTAGGAGATGGCAGCAAATCTATATTATAAATATAGGAGCCAAAATAGAACCCCTGGAATGCGGTATCGGCCTTGGTATAGTTCGATTCCTGCCCCCATTTATAGAGCGTCGTCGCAGCCGAGACGGTCGACATATCACTTATCATGCTATCATAATTGGAATAGAAGAACATATTTGTATGCCCATATTCAGGATAATTCGGCGGGTTCGAATAATAATCTCCATAATTGCTGAAGAAGTTCGTGTCAATTAGATTGGTTATTGAATTGAACGCATTGGCCCGTTTTGTCAGGGTCACTTTCATCGTGGGATAGAAGAGCTGCCACGCACTCTTAATTGCATAACCGCGGTCCTCTCCCACACGCGCATTACCATAGACGAGCCACGGGTCCTGCGTGTAATAGGAGTCCTGCGTCACCTTTATCCAGAATGAATTGTCATCGCCGACAGTCCACGACACAGGTGCCAGACTATTTGTGGGATTGAAGAAGGTCGGCGCCTTCGCCTCCACAAGCACCTGCAAATTGCTCCCCACAGGACTGAAATCGGGACTATAGACAACGCCGAGCCAACGGTCCGTATAATTGGAGGAGAGCATGTAGCAGACCGAATTATTATCGGAGCGCACACTGAACACATTGGAGCCATAGAAGGTCGGCAGCAACAGATTGCTGAGCCCTGCCAACTGCCCTAATTGCATCCCCACAGCCGGCGCAAAGGACGCCCCTGACACCGTATAGTCTGCCTCGCGAATTAGCGCAGACCCTGCGCCGTCCGCCAACAGCGTGTGGAACTGGAATTCACCCGCATTCGTCGTCGTCTCAAAATAGGTGGAGGAGCTCACAAAGAAACCTGCATACAGACTCGTCCCACTGCTTAACTGCTGTGTCAGAACGCCGCGCATCGAGGATGTCGTGGCTCCCAAGTCCGTGTAAATGAAGTTGCAATCATTTGTAATGGAAAACTGCGGCGAAGATACATGCAAATAGTCCGTATATGTCGCAGTGGAAATGTAGGGCTTGAACGTAGTCAGAGGGGCGCCAAGGCTGAACGCATTATTGGACAAGCTGCCGACGACAGGATACACCTTGAGGACCGTCGCCGCCGTGCTAACAGTTAGGAGGAAGACGGTCGTCGAATTGGCGGCCCATTGGACAACCTGCTCGCCAGCTGGCGCGACTGTGCGGAAATCTGCCTCATGCACGTAGACAGTGTCACGGGTCGGCATGCCAGCGTCACGGACCATGTAGGCAGTCGCCGTCTGGCAATAGCGCGCAGTGCTCACAGTCGCTAGGAAATTGCTATTCGGCCCGCCAAATGTCCCCACCTGCTGCCCATACAATAGATAGCGGAAACTCTCGCCACCAACCACCTCCGTGTAATTGCCCGTCTTCAACACAAGCTTCTCATCGCCCACCATACCGTGCCACGGCCCATAATTCTTCATTCCATTCGCCTGGTCCACAATATCAAGGTCCTCATAATAGTGCGTTATCTGACCATTTATGGGGAGCGACCTCTCATACTTGGAGACATATGGATTCTCCACATAATTGGACAGGACTGTGGAGGGGAGCGGCACAATTCCTTCGCGGACCCCAGCATCTGTGGGGATTGTTTGAAAGAGCCAGCTGGTGCTAGGGACCGCCGTGCTATTGTCTGGGTAGGGCACGAGAGTTCCTGTAGGCATGAAGAAGGTGGTGAGAGTGCCGTCCGCCTTGAACGGGAGGACCGAATAATAGGCCTCCTCCTTTGTCACTATTGTGCAAGGGAGCTGTGTGTAGCCGCCGAGGCCCGTCGCCGCCTTGTCGTGCCGCTTGTAGAGGGTCGGATTGCTCTCCACGGGCAGTCGCTTGAACTCGTAATAGGCACCCAAGCTCGGATCGAACTCGCCCGTAGCCACATCCGCATAGACCGCGCTGCGACTCGCACCAAGGATGGCAACCGCATCATTAATTGTAATGGCAGTCGTGTCGAGGTCCTTGATGGAGAGTGTGTCAAAGACGCCGACGTAGGCAATTAGGGAATTGGGGCTAGCCGCGCCCGTGTAGGCAGATTTGAAGGTGAATCGGTCGCAGTCCCATGTTCCGTTCGTCGGCAGGAAGCTGAAGCCTGCCACACCATATCCTAATTGCAGAGTGGAGGTCGCATCAGCGCTGTAATCATATCCTTGAAGGTCAATTAGAGACTTTGTGTAAGCTGTGCGAGTGCTCATCGAGGAGAGACCGGCGGCGGCGATTGCGGTTGCAGCAGCATCGTCGAACGGCTGCGGGGTTATATATACATCGTCATACCAGTTCACAATCTTGTATTCACGCTTCGTAATTGTCGAGAAATTAGGGGTGTATGGCAGGTTACCGTTGGAAGTTTGCAGAGAGTTCGAGCCACCACTGTAAAAGTATGTCTGGGTCGTCTGGGAGTAGGGGGAGTTTGAGATGAGCTGGTAGCCATTGATGGGGTCTTTACGGTATTGGGCAGCCGGCTGATTGCTGAGCGATGTGGTGAACCATCCCTTGTAGTCGGTGAAGTCGGTGCTCACATCGTTGCAATCATAGCCAATGAGCGGCGCAGCAGCGGTAGGGATTTGATTGAATCCCTGGAAGGTCGGGTCGCGCAAGTAGAGGGAGGAAAGGACATTTAGGTGAGTCCAGGCAGGGTCATTCGTCTTTGCGAAGTTGATGTTGCTCAAATTGGCCGTCGGGTCGAGGAATGCAGGATTGTTCTCCTGTGTAATTGCAATCGCAGGGTCGATGAGTGGCGTGAGGTCAACCGCATTCCCTGTGTAAATGCTGAGATGGAAGGGCATGTCACCAAAGGAGGTCGTCAGGGTCCGCACACTAATTCCATACTTGTCGCCTGCAATTGCCGGCCATTGCAGGGTCCAGGTGCCCGTGCTTGTCGCAGTGAGTGTTGTCGACACATAATTGTAGATGTTCGGGTCCGCGGCTGCGCCGCTTGCGATGTCCGTGTAGAAGCCGGCCAGGTCATGGTAGAGCGTCAGCTGGACCGGCGTCGTAAATGTGCTAATCGATGAGACGACGAGCGAGATATTGATAGGATACTTATAGGCGACTGCCGAGGAGACCGCCGTGCTCGGCTGGGGGGCCGTGAACTCATAGTAGCGCGCATTATTGGAGGACTGCAGCAAATAGGTGGGTGCGAAGAGCTGGCCCGTCGAGATGCTTTCAGGGAGCGAGAGGCCATAGCTAATTGTGGAGAAGGCACCCGCCAGTGGCTGTGTGGGAGCGACTGGGGACGGCTCGCTAAATGCATAATCCTTGTTAAAAAGCTGCGGGAGATTGTTGCCGAATGCATACATGTAGCGCGGGTAGCGATAGAAGAACGGCTTCGGCAGTGTCTCCACCTGCAGTGTCTGCCGCACATCGGACCGAAACCTGTAAATGGTATACTGGGTCGATGAGATGTAGGCGAGGGTGGTCATTGACTGCGTCTTCGGGTTTGTATAGAGAATACTGCTTGTGTCAACGATGGACCGCGTCTCAATGAAATTGGAGAGCGAGTATTCGTATGGGACTGCTAGGCCACTCGCATTGATGGTGCTCAAATCATATGTGGGCGTTGTGTAGAGCGTCGACCAAGTTGTGATGAGGCTCGAGGGGGCCGCATTGTAATCTGGCGGCAGCTGAATGGTGCCCGCTGTGCGCGCCTGGATGTAGTCGAGTGTGAATGAATTGTAGACACTCGACACATTGCAGCCGTCCTGCAAATACATGAGCGTCGACGGCGACATCAGCTGCTCGAGCCCATATGACCCATAATTGACGGCGTAATAATTGGCGAGGCCAATTTGATAAAAATTGTAGAGCGAATTCAACAGGCTCGAATCGGCCTGTAATTGGTTGCTGAGCTGATTGTATTGCTGCTGTGTGTAGCCATAATCGTTGCAGAGAGTATTGGATAGGGAAAGCAGAAACTGTGCCTGGATATCGGCTACAATTGAGGTATTTAGATTGGAAGATGTCACAAAGGTCTTGTTTGTCATTGTGTCGAGACCCCAGATATAGTTGTTAATGAGGTGATTGGCAAATGTGTGGGCCGTCCTGTAATTGTCGAGGGTGACGATGTTCTGCTGGATGAGTGTCAAGATAAGCGGGTCATTGAGGCCACTGTAATGGTAAACAACGCCGTCATATACCTGCACATAGGTGTAGCCAGGGACCGTCGTATTGAGACTGGCAGTAGCTGCGCTGTCAAGGAACATCTCTTTTAAAACAGGGTAGTAGTAGGCCACCAACATCTGCTCATATGTGTAGGAGGTGAGACCACCATACTGGGACGGAAAATACCGTGTTACAATATATTGCAGCGTTGGGCGGCTAATATATTTTTTAAGGGAGGCGTCATAGTAGTAGTCACCAGGGCGGTTGAAATTGAGCGCAAGGTCGCCGGTTGTAGAGAAGAGTGCAACGAAGTCTGCGAAGCCGTTGGGGTAATAGTAGAATGTGGGGCTGGTGTTCATTTGTGTTGTCAGCTCCGTGAGTAGGCCGTTGATATCGTAGGAGCCTTCGCGGATTTGGACGCGGTTGATGAGCTGCTGTCCAGTTACAGGAGAAGTGCGACCCTCCTCATAGACGTCGAACCATGTGTTGTATTTGTTGTTGCGGAAGTAGAAGAAGGCGGAGAGGAGTTTGATTTGGGTGAATTGGAATGTAGTGACATTTTTGTAGATTTTGGGCAAGTAGAGGGTAAAGTTGGTGGGTTGGGGGAACACTTGGTGATCTCGGTCGGCGCTGTTAATGGAAATGAGGGAGGTTGTAGGGACGATGGTTGTTTTGAGGACCGTTTGGCCGAGTTGTGCACCACTCGTATCTGTCGTTGTGACATTTGCGAACTCATTTGTATCAGTGCTGCCGGCTGCCTGGTCAAATCCTTCGACAGATGCGTAGGGTTGACGAAATGCACTCTGCCCGGGAGTTTGCGTCGCTAATTGCAAAGGAGTTGTAAGAAGAATGCTCGGGTTTGGCATGTCATCCTCCTCACTGCCGCTGTCTGTGCCTGATTCATCCTCGCTGCGCTCCTCACGACTCCCCTGACTGCTACTCTCATCCTCGCTGCTGCGCTCCTCACTACTCTCCTGACTGCTGCTCTCATCATCTTCTGTGTCATCCTCCTCGGCATATCCGCTGCGCTCACCATATCCGCTGCGCTCACCATATCCGCTGCGCTCACCTCCTGGCCGTCGATAATAGGGTGCCCTCTCCCCTGGAGGCGCATATCGCGTTGGCCTCAATTCCGCCTGGCCATCATTTATTATTTTATCTATAGGTCTATACGGAGTATACTTCCGCTCCATTCCTATTTGAAAGGAGACCAAATTTAAGTAGGGATTTGCAACAAGCGGGTCGGCAATTAGGAGATGTGCATCATCTTCTAATTGCAAATATAGAGTTACACTATCGTTTACTCGACTGTGTTAATGGCGCGAACAAGACCGTATAAATGGTAGCCGAACACGGCGAATGCCATCATTGCAAGCAGCTCATAACCGTAGCGGGGAGTATCACGGCCATGATAGCCGATGAAAAAGAGGAGCGGGGCAACCACCAGGAAGTGGAAGGCATTCACCCAAACGTAGGGGGAATTGGACTTCCAGCGTGCCATCATCTTATAGCCGTGATAAAGGAAGATGACAATTGCGAGGCCGGCGATAATTGTATAAATGATGCTCGGGATTGCTGAGCGCTGAATTGCAATGTAAAAGAAGAATGGGGCAATTACGAGGAGGTGGAAAATAGATAGGAGTGCATGGGAGTCCATTTAGTAGGTGCTGCGATTTTATAGGCCGGTGCTGCCGCCGCCCAGCCTAAAGGCCGGCCTTAAGTAGGCCCTCGGCAGATTCGAGGGCGCCCTCAATCCAGGCCTGGTCATGTGAAAAGGATTCGCCACACACATAGATGCCATCATCATAAATGCGGCTCTTTGCAATCACGGCGTCCACCTCATAATTACCAGGTTTCCAATATGTGCTGCCAACAGTCCATGGATGTGCTTTTAGGAAGGTCGGATTCGGAATATGGCGACCAAAGGAGGCGCGGACAAGGCGCATGATATGTGTTGTTAAGGCAGGCACGTTGCCTCCATCGGCGGCTGCCCAGAATGGCGCAGCATCTGCCCCGTCCGTGTAGGAAATCATGATGGTCCCTTGGTCCTCGCTAATTGGTATTACATAGCGCAGAGGGCCGGCACAGACTGTCTTCGGCATTCCTGCGAACCAGGGCTTGCCGCTGCGGCGGTCTTTCGGGAATACAGCATAGATGCGCAGCAACTTTGCCGTCCCTAAATGCCGCAGGGGAGGCCAGGATGGCCGGAGTTTCCGTAGAGCTCCCACATGGAGTGCGAGGATAAGTTTCGCAGGGTAGAGGGGCATTCGAGTGCCCTGATGGAGGCGCACGAGCGCCTTGAGAGGTGCTGCAGAGCTGCCGCTGCGCTCAAATTCAATCAACTCCGTGCCGGTCCATATAGAGCCCCCACGACGGCGCACATCTGCCGCGAGGGCCTGCGCAAGCTGCCCGATGCCACCCTTCACCACACAGAATCCTTCCTCTGCTCCCATCACACCCCTAAATGTCGCAAGCGCCTCATCTGCTCGCAGGGAGTATACTTCCGTGTAATAGGGAAATTGCTCAAATAGTGAGGTAGTTACTGTGGGGCCGTATACACGTCTGCAAATATCTGCGAGTGTGTTGGTTTGCAGATCTGCGACTGGCAGATCTGCGAGTGGTGGCAGGAGCAGGCCGGCAAGTTTGGTGAACTCGTTGGGCTGCCGCCTGCCACTGGCAGGTAGGAAATCTGCAGATGCAGGCAGAGGCACTACCTCCATCCCATACTCCTCTAAAAGTTTGTGAACACGTTTCTGGGAAAAATGGAGTCTGCCGGCACCTGCTTCCCATAGTGGGGGGAGCTGAGCTCCCCCCACACCCCCGTCCCTAAGCGAGCGAAGCTCGCGGGTGCTACGCACACGACTAGTTGGAGTTCCTCTGTCTGTCCCACAACTCCCCTCAACACCATCCAAACACTTCCTAAATGATAGCACACGGCCCCCAATAACAGGATATTTCTCCACAACAAGGACCCGTTTCTGCCCGCTTTTCAGCAGCTCGCGGGCCATATAGAGCCCCGCAATCCCAGCACCTACAATTAGGATATCAGGATGGTCAGCCGCTGCGGCGGCTGCTGCATGTGCAGACATTCTTACTTATATTTAACATTTCCTAAATGCAAATATAAGGAATTTATGTAAGCCCTCTACTTCGGCAGCCGTGCAAGCCATTCTGCCACGCGGATTGTATCGCTGTTGCTAAAGAGTGGCAAGGGGCGTCCATGGCTAATTGCCTGGAATGCAGGAATGGTCGAGATGCCACAATACCCAGGCGTATAGGGATTCTCATCTACATCACATTTATACCAGATAGCATCTCCACGAATCCCCATAAGTGTTGGGATGTCGAGACGCTTGCATGCACCACACCAGCGGGCCGTGAAATAGACAATTACAAGAGGGTTCGCCTTCTGCGGGACCGTTGATTCAATATTAGAGGGCCGGACAATGAGGCTTTCAAAGAATTCCTGGCTCGGGAGCGGCAGGAGGGAGGTCGTCGACATTCTTTTTGCGCCACAGATAGTTTCCTAGTATAACTGGACGCCCCTCAGTATTATTTGCAAGCTTTGTAATTGCTTCACTACCTTTTAGGAAGGATGCGCCGATGAACAGGACCGCCAGGACAAAGGTGAGAACAGTGTTGCTTGCATTGCTACCGCCACCGAACTGGGTCTGCGGCTGCCCACCACCCCCTAACTGCCCACCACCTCCCTGCCCCATCTTTTCAAATCGTTTACCTGCATTCGCGGCCTGCTTCAAAACTGTTTCACTCGTTTTTAGCGCTTTTGTGGTTCCGTCCACAGTCTGCTTCCCCACTTCATAGAGCGTCCCCAACACAGGCACGCGCTTGATTAAATTGTCAAAGAGACCTGAAAACCAACTACCCGATGATTGCACAGGGCAACCCTCGTCATTCGTCTTACGGAAATATGCCGCATCATATGTCATATCCATAAATGGCATGAGCGGACGACGCGTGCCCTCGCATAATACCTGCGCGGGATTTGTTATTAATTTAACTATATTTATAAAGCCAATTACAACACCAACGAGGAAAAATGTGAGCACGAACTTGAAGGCGAACGCCTTGAAATCGCCGGCGAAGAGATATTCAAATCCGAAGGGAATTAGGAAGGTTGCAAGGCTATATAACATGAATGAAATGGGACTTTCTTGGTCCTTTTCGGATGTTTCGCTGGAGTTATTGTTTGCGCCGCCTGCTTGCCTGTAACCACCTCGAGTAGTTGCATTTGCTGTGGCATTGTTTGCTACTGGACCTGCTGCAGCACCTCCTGGACTGTTTGCATTTTCTACAGCACCCACTTGACCTGCCGCTGCACCTGCCGCTGCACCTGCTGCGGCATTGTTTGCATTTGCATTTGCACCAGCAGCTGCACCAGCAGGAGGCTGCACACCATTCCTAACTGCGGCGTTTGACTCCTCGCCCTCTTCCTCTACTTCCTCATCATCCTCGTCGCGAATGAAAGAACCTGCACCAATTCCTGATGGACCATACAGGGGCATTGATACACCAAATTTATAGATATCGCTCTTCTCTGTAACTGCCTGTATAACATCATAAAAATACCACATACCGAGTGTGCAGACATTCATTAGGATTTTAGTAAGGCCAGTTCCAGGGGATCGCATATACATGTGGTCAAGTCCAAGAAGTCCCGTAATTGGTATAATTGCAAGTGCAGAGTAAATTGAATAGGAAAGTGTGGGCTTTCCCCAGAACTTCTGCTGTGTGTAATAGTAACGAGGAGCATCTTCATCAGAGCTGCTTTCAGATGCATTGGTAGAGTTAGATGTGTTTGCAGAGTTTGTTCTGGATGCAGATGCCGCAGGCGCAGGGCTAGACGCAGATGCCGCAGGCGCAGGGCTAGACGCAGATGCCGCAGGCGCAGGGCTAGACGCAGATGCCGCAGGCGCAGGCGCAGGGCTAGACGCAGATGCCGCAGGCGCAGGCGCAGGGCTAGGTGCAGGCGTAGGTGTCGCAGAGGCAGACGCAGAACCAGGCGTTGTAGGGGGTCCTACAATTACTATTCTAGACCCAGTCGCTTCTGCAGGAGGAGCTGCACGTCCATTCCCACCCCGCTGTAATTGTTGTGCCATATATGTTGCAAGAAGGCTCGTAGGAGAAGCCTCGTTCGACATTACGCTATTTGTTTACACGGTTTCTATTATACACGGAATAACAACCCACCATATCCATCAATAATCCGCAACACGTTATGATTTGTCGCATAAACCCGAACATGACAAGGGCCGCGCGGGGGATTTGTAGTATTGTTCAGCGTCACATTCAGCACCAGACTGTCGAGCCGACTCGCGTTCAGCGAACCGGACGGCTGCGCCTCTTCAGGTCGGAGCGCAAAACTGTAATTGTAGATAAAAGCATTTACCGGGGTTGTCGTGTGATTCTTATACGGTTGCACGAGCCTGAAATAGGCCGCATTTCGCTCCTCAAACCGGTCCTGCCCATCCACCTGAATGAGCGCCGAAGCGAGCAGGTCAGTCGGTGGGTCACTCACTGCATCACGCGCAGACAGCGAACTGTAATTGAAAAACTCATGCGTCTGCGTCATATAGTCCCGCTGGATATACCAAAACAACTCCCTAATTGGATTATTAAAGTCCGTCTTAATTGAAAGGAAACTTCCAGAGCCCGGAATCGAGAGCACAGGGGTATACTGCACCTGGTCAATTAGATACTCGTGGCTCGTGCTCACAAAGCGCCGGCTCTCCTCGCGGTCCAAGTATACATAATCACCCCACATCAGGAAACTCGGCGCTGCACCAGGAGTGGCCGTCCCCGCCTGCGTTGTGCAGCCAAGTGTGCCCAGTCCCGCCGTATAGAAGAGCTGCTGGAGCGTCTTCAGCTTGATATTAATGCGCACAGGATGATATTGGAGAGCAATTAGGGGAAGATAGTTGCCTGGGTTATTGCAGAACCAGAAGCGCAGCGGAATAATAAGGTCATAGGGGCCAGGATTGTTCGGAGGAATGGGCCCTTCCACGCGACCAATCATGTTGTTCAGTGCCTCCCGCTGTGTGGCGGGCGTCGTGAACTGTGTCCAGATTTCCATCCATTCTCCGGTTTGCCGGTCAATCTCCTGTTCGCCAATTTCCACAGAAATCTCGTCAATGATTGCGTGGCCAATCGAATTCACATAGGAAATTGGCTGGCCAGTCTCCTGGTCTATAATTGCAGGTATCGTAATGGCCAAATACACTTGGCCTAACAAGTCACCACGGCGTGGGACAACACATGTAATACGCTGGCCAAATGCTGGAGTGCCGTCGAAATACATCGGCATCGACTCAATGGCAAAATTCGTGTGCCGCCGATACACAAGTTTGAAAAATGTCAGCTGAGGATTCCCCGTCAGATATATATCCTGCTTACCCTGTGCCACTAATTGCAGTAATCCACCACCGGACGGCATTCTTATTTTATACAGGGTTTTCTTACATTAGGCCTGCGCGCCGGCGCGAGCCCCCGCCTTTTTGCCGGCTTTTGGTAGAATGTCGGCAAACATTAGTCGTATAACAACATTTGCAGACCTGTTTCAGGCAAATGCATATGTCGGCCGCACAACATCAAATACATTTGCACCAGTCGACTCCATCCTAACTGTAGTCGGTGCACAGGGAACTGCCACATTTGTAAACATTACCTCCACACTCAGCTCCGCCGGTTACACTGGAGGAGATTTCGCAGGTCTCAGCACATCACTTAGCAGTATCACAGGTGAGCAATACGCACTTATTTTGGCCCTCTACCAGGTCACCAGCACCTCCTTCAGCACCCTCTTCGCAGAGCTCAGCACCGCCTCCACTGTCATAACTGTCGACCAATACAGCACTCTCTCCAATTCCTACGTGGCCACCGCAAATAGGATGCCAGTCGGTGTCGGGTCCATTTATGCTGGCCAAACACTCAGTGATACACCTGTGCAATTCACCAGCACCGTCGCGACCGGTTGGAACTGGTTCCCCGCAGGTAGTGGAAGTGGAAACATCTCCTCCTTCTATGTGTCGACCCCAGGCGTCTACGAAGTGAACACCACCCTTAATTACAATACAGCCGCAACGAACGGCGGGGCACTCCTCCAACTCCGCCGCGCCGACGGCACAGTCCTCGGTGAATCAATTAGCCAGCTGCCGAGCGGCACCTCCGCGACCACGAGCAATAGCATCCGCTTCGATACACTCCAAGGACTCGCCGCAGGGAACTCCGTCTATCTCCAATTCTCCACCCTAAATGTCCCTGCCGCCAGTGTCCAGACTTTGTCAGGCACGGTTGACATGAAACTCCTCTACAATTCCAATGCGCCTTTTTGAGCTGGCCCGCCGCTGCCCTAAAAGCTTCAAGGAGCGTCTATATATGCCCCTAAAAGTTTCTAGATAGCACTTAGATATGCCGCTGCCGAATCCGGTGTTTTTAGATACGGATAATATAATTATCCGCGACGGCTACTTTTTCCAAACAAATAGTCGCCTGCCGCAGTCTACCAATGCAATTATCGCAGTCGGCCCGAGCGGTGAAATTGCATATGCAAACACGCTGCAGAACATTAGCACATATGGCGTAGGATACCTGCCCGACGTGTTCAGCACCTATAACGGGCAACTCTCCAATTTGAGCGCAACCATCTATTTGGGCGGTGTTCCCTTGGCAGATTTCAGCACCGCATGCACCGGTCTCTCATCCCTAATTGCAGATACATCGAATTGGGTCCCGCCGCAGATTTCGACACTCTCGGTCGGCATCGCAAACGTGGAGGCGCTCTTCTACAGCACCGTCTATGCGTCGAGTGTGACACAGGCGCAGCTCACAACCACCTCCAATGCACTCCAGGCGCAGATTACATCCAATTCCACAAACATCCAGACCGCTCTCAGCAGTGCCTTTGCATATACCCTCTCCAACCCTGGCGGCTACGCACTCTCATCGACCGTCGATTCCCTCAGCAGCTTCGTCTATTCGACCCTCGTCCCTTTTACTGAGAACACCTATTTGGACCTCGTCGCAACGGCGAGCACACAGGGCATCAAAATCTCGTCACTCTATGGCGAATTCTACGAACTGAGCAGCTACTCTTATGAGCTCTTTGTGTGCACCCCTGTTGTCATGCTCTCAACCATCTCCTCTGGCCTCAATACCACAAATGGGCAGCTCTCTAGTCTCTCCTCCTATGTCGATTATATTGCAGTTTCCACGGCTGCCAATCAAACTGCAATTACAAATCTGTCGGCGGCGCTGGTGACCACGAATGCAAACGTGACAACTCTCTCCAACTCCCTAAATGTTACGAATGGAAACTTGTCGACGCTGTCGAGCGGCCTCTCTAATCTCAACATGGGTCTATCAACGACGAACTCCAATGTGGCTGCCCTATCCAGCGCCCTAAATGTTACGAATATCAATCTCTCCAATTTATCGACAATTACACGAGGACAAATCGACTCCCTAAGTGCTGGCATAGTATCCACGAATATAAATGTATCAAATGTGTCGGCTGCTCTTTTCAGCACAAATGTGAATGTGTCGAATCTATCCTCTTATACGAGCTCCTTGGGTGTCTCTACTGCTATCCTAACTTCAAATTTGAGCAATTTATCGACATATGTGCAAACAATTTCTGGGGGAACTGTGAACTATTCGACGGTGTCCTCTTTTTTGTCCAATTATGCCACGACGAGCAACTTGTCGACGCTCTCCCAAGCTCTCTCCAATTATGCAACAACTGCGAACCTTTCCACACTCTCCCAGGCACTCTCCAATTACGCAACTACAAGCAACCTCTCGACACTCTCCCAGGCGCTCTCCAATTACGCAACTACAAGCAACCTCTCGACACTCTCCCAGGCGCTCTCAAATTATGCGACAACGAGCAACCTATCAACGCTTTCAGTCTCCATTGCATCAATTAGTGGGATTTCATCTGATAATATCTCAACACTCTCCCAGGCGCTTTCCAATTATGCCACTTTGAGCAATTTGTCGACACTTTCTCAAGCTCTCTCCAATTACGCCACTCTGAACAACCTCTCGACGCTTTCCCAGGCTTTGTCCAATTATGCAACAACCGCGAACCTTTCCACGCTCTCCCAGGCTTTGTCCAATTACGCCACTGTGAGCAACCTCTCGACGCTCTCCCAGGCGCTTTCCAATTACGCAACAACTGCAAATCTTTCTACATATTCGACGCTCCTCAATTATGGCAATGTACATATTGGGTCAAATGCAGGAGCGATTAGTCAGAGTTTAAGTGGTGTTGCAATTGGGTCAAATGCAGGTCAATCAAATCAGAATGCATTTACTGTTGCCCTAGGTGCCTTAGCAGGACAATCAACGCAGGGGATATATGCAGTTGCAGTTGGTAATTTAGCAGGTGGATATGCACAGGGAAGCGAATGCACAGCAGTTGGCTTGAATGCTGGCCAGAATAATCAGGGAAATGGCGCAGTTTCTATTGGCGCAGTTGCAGGTCGCTCAAACCAAGGCACATTCGCAACCGCAGTTGGTAATTCGGCAGGAATATCAACACAGGGAGCATATGGAGTTGGAATTGGTGCTGGAGCAGGTGGATATGCCCAGGGAGAACAAACTACAGCAGTTGGCTTGTTTGCTGGCCAGATTAATCAGGGATTCGCATCAATTGCCATTGGCACTCTCGCAGGTCGCTCAAACCAGCAAGTGCATGCAGTTGCAGTTGGTAATTCGGCAGGACAATCAACACAGAATGCATTCACAACTGCAGTTGGTTATTTTGCAGGTCGTTATAATCAAAGCACAAACTCTGTTGCAATTGGCGCATCTGCCGGCGAGTCGAATCAAGGAAACAATGCGATTGCAATTGGTAGCCTAGCCGCGCAATCAAGTCAAACCGCCTACAGCATCGTCCTAAATGCATCTAATACAGTCCTTAATAATTCCACTCTCGGTTTCTTTGTAAATCCTATCCGCCTTGACACAGTTGGTTCGAATCTCTTATACAATACAACAACGAAAGAAATTGTATACACAAGCGCCCTATATGCAACTACTACGAACCTTTCGACATTATCGCAGGCGCTCAGCAATTATGCAACTGTGACCAATCTCTCGACATTATCCCAGGCGCTCAGCAATTATGCAACAACGGACAATCTCTCCACACTCTCCGTTGCCCTCAATAGTGTTTCAGGACTCTCTTCAGATAATATTTCGACATTCTCTACACTCCTAAATGATACAAAAGTTCATATTGGATACACCGCCGCAGATAATGGGCAACAAACAAATGCGATTGCAATTGGACAGGCGGCAGGATATACAAGCCAGGGGTATTTGACAGTTGCAATTGGCGTAAATGCAGGTTCAAATACACAATCACAAAATTCAATTGCTATTGGAAATAATGCAGGTGGTTTTAATCAATTAAGCAATTCAATTGCAATTGGGGAAAATGCAGGATTCTCAAATCAACGTGATAATGCAATTGCAATTGGAAGAAATGCTGGTGGAGATGACCAGCGAGAATGGGCAATTGCAATTGGCAATCAGGCAGGTGTATCATCGCAAAAAACGGCGTCTGTTGCAATTGGCCCATTTGCAGGTAATTCCAATCAAAATATAAACTCAGTCGCAATTGGGCGTGAATGCGGTTCTTCAAACCAGCAACAATCTGCTGTGGCAATTGGTTTTTATAGTGGCTATAGTGGACAAGGGTTTGGTAATGTAGCAGTTGGCTCGGGCTCAGGGTATTCAAACCAGCGCGATGCAGCACTTGCAATTGGTTATAATACAGGGCAAATAACACAAGGATATTCTGCAGTTGCAGTCGGTCGCAATTCAGGAAATACATTACAAGGTGATGTGGCTATTGCAATTGGCTGCAATGCAGGTTATTCCAATCAGGAAACGCAGGCAATAGCCATGGGCACAAATGCAGGAATTTCCACACAGGGGACCTATACAATTGCCATTGGTGCCGATGCGGGAACATTTGCACAATCAACATGTGCAGTCGCAATCGGTAATCAGGCAGGTGCATCCAATCAGGGAGAGTATTCCATCGCAGTCGGCGCCTTCTCCGCGCCTAGCGGCCAAAGCACCCAAACCATCGTCCTAAATGCAACGGGCGTGGCCCTCGAAACTGCCGCTTCTAACGCATGCTATATCGCACCCATGCGAAATACAACGGGTAGCTCCTATCTCACATATGATGCAACAACCAAGGAAGTCTCCTACAGCGTCACTGCACCATCTGATGCCCGCGTGAAGGAGAATATCAGCAGCGCCAATATCGATTTCTGCTACAGCACTCTGCAGGCACTCCCTCTGCGGTCCTTCAACTTCATCTCCAGCTTCGCCCCTACAAGCATTTACGGGAGCGCTGAGCAAATGGGTGTCATAGCCCAGGAGGTGGAGCCGCTCCTCAGCAACGCCGTGCGCAAGATAGAGTATTTGGAATACCCCGATTTCCGCACTATCAATTACGAACAACTACTCATCACCCTAATTGGCGCTACTAAGAAACTCATGAGCGAAACCGAATGCCTAAATGCAGAAGTTGCAGACCTCAAAACTAAGATAAACGGCGCACAATAAGCATCCTATCATTTTCCCATGTAGGCGATGACCGAAGTGTGTGCTCAGGTGTTATCATAAATGCATCAACATCAATTCCAGATGCAACAACAGCATTAATTGCCTCCTGGAATCGTGAAATATTAATTTCGCGAAATATATCCTCAACAATAAAAAGGCCGCCTACACGGACATATTTCATACATTCTCGAATCGCAGTTACTTGATGCTCTAAACGATGTGATGCATCCTCTAATAGTATATCAAATTGCGGTAGTGCTGAAAATATTTCATTTAGCTGAACAATATTACCTGAATCAAGTTCATGCGTCCTTGCAATTGTTTCAACGCGCTGAAGCGCCATATTATCAATATCAAATGCATGATACTCATGTCCATCACCAAAATAATCACGCCACATTCTAATTGATGCACCATTTAATACTCCTATTTCACCAATCACAAGTGGTCGCATAACTGTTCGAAGACCTCCCAAAAACATATTATAAATCTGTGTATAAGGATGCCTATGGCTCATAAAATTATAGACAGATTTATCAGTCTGATATTGCGTTGCAAGAGAACAGAGACCCGAATATGAAGCACTTGTGTCAATAGTTAGGCTTTGAATTTGTGATTGTATATATTTTTTAAAAGACATTTCTATCGGGCATAATTGGATTCCTATATGAAACGGTCTGGAAGTGGTCCAAATATAGTCACAGGAGGCTAATAAGCCTCCGCTATCACTCATTTCTGCATAAGCCCCACTATTTGTAGCTGATAAACGCATTGTTAGCCAAACCGATGTTGGCACTATTCCTTCATATGCAATATAAAAATAAGGAGTTTGAATCATATTTTCTGCAATTAAGTCATTAACAAGTGTTGTAATTGCAACACCATCATCATATTCAAGTAGTATTATATTTGGATGAATATATGATGTAATATTCTGTCGTCTGGAATCCTTAAAAACAATTAGCATGTTGCAAAGAGTCCAATCAATGGTTGCCACAAGTTTTGCAAGCGCGGGCATAGATGTGTAATCAGTAATAACTGTAATTTTCCCTGGAAAATTGGCCAAATATGTTGAATAAGGCTGGGATTCACCCCCATGTTGCTCAAATACTGAAGGTGCTGCCATTGTCTATATACGTATATACACCTAACTATTAAATAGGCATCTGTCAACTACTCCAGTAAACCCTCTAACCGGAGCCGGCGACCTCCTATATAAATCTGCGCACCTTCCTTTAAAAACATATTACCCTCCTCACTGATGTGAAGAACCTCCCTATTATCAATTAGGACTCTGTAGGGACATAGAGTGTTAAATGATGAGGCATATACTGCGCCTTCCACGGTGAGTCTGTAGAAGTCGGTCGAGCTGCTGACGTAGTGCGTGGCACCGGTGCTCATAGTTTGCTGGACGACGCTGTCGACACCTGCCTGTAGGCTGCCTGTGATTCCATTGATACCGATGAAGGAGCCGCTTGGGAATGTCGAGCGGAGACTGGCACCGCCGCCGATGACGGGGTCCTGGATGGCGAGGCGGACATTATTGGAGAGGGCGAGGCTGGAGCCGAGGGTCACTGTGCCGCCCGCTGTAAATGCAGTTAGGAAGTCGATGTTGGCCGTGGCAGTGGTCGTGTCGATGATGGCCTGCTGGGCAGTCACATTGGATTGGAGGGCTGTTAGGGCAGCTCCGCTCGCTGTGCCTGCAGTTGAGCCGCCGATAATATCGACGTAGTAGGCGTTTGGAACAAGGGGCTGGGTCTGATAATAGGCCATTTGGGCTGTCGCTCTATCTGTCTAATTGGTTCGCATTTACGCCCGCTGCTTGCCAACAATGAAAAATACTCTTGTTGTGTTATTTATAATTTTTGGTGTTGCTTGCGTCTAAGCGAGGACTTTTTCTAGGAGTTTTGCTTGAATCCGGTTGACCTGCTTGTTTTGAAGGAGGCAGGGTCCAGCGTGATAGTAGAAGTGTGTTGCATTGGCGAACTCCTTGTCACAGGCATTGCAGCAGTATGTATCATCATCCTTGTCGACAATTTTCCCACAGGCTGCGGCAAGATGAATGCGGACGAAGTGGACCCGCAGATTGCCGACCGTGACAGACTTGAAGGGACAGTCGGGCCAAGGACAGGCTCTCGCCTCGCGCTTCTTCGTGGCAGTGGCAGCCTCCTCTTCATCAGGGTGCCGCACCTGTAAATGCAGCTCGAGGGCAGATTTCTGCACAGTCACAAAGGTGCAATGGCGGCATTTATGCTCCGTTGAGCCAGTGCATTTTGACATATGATAATACATCGTATTCTGCTTCTCCTTGACAACGTTGCAATTAGGGCAGCAGAAGTAGTCGGCGTTGGTCTGGCACGCCGCGCATGTGCCGGCTGCCTCTTTGCGGGCGGGTGGGGCTTTGGTCATGGCAGGGTCGCATGTGAGGCAATAACGAATATATTTCGACATTCTGTTGGCGGCAGCCTTGCAACTGCCAGGACGGCGTTTCAATTTTTTCCACCTCTTACCGGCGAATGCGGAAACAATACCGCGGCATTTAATAAGAATGGCAGCAGCAGGAGCAGGAGCAGGAGCAGGAGCAGGCGGTCATCCGCCACCGCCGGCAGCTGGAGCTGGCGGACCGCGGCCAGGGCCTCGCCCAAAAAATGTTAGATATCTAAACGTATTACCAATCCCAAAAAATACTCAATATAAAGAAATAGAGGATATTTTAAAAGAATATAATACAAACCCAGGAAAGCTCGATGCAAATCGCGCAGCACTTGCTGAAAATATCGCCAAGTCTGTAATTGCTATTCCTAAAATCTATGAAGTTCTTTTTGATATCTTAAATAATCTTGAGGCAAAAATGAGTGATAGTGAAACATATGTTAAACTAAATGAAAGACTACGAAGCAAGCCACAGACACCATTATCCACCCTAATTGCACGTATCGTCGCCCCTGCAGGAGCAGCTGCAGGGGCAGGTGGCGCGCCTGCAGGCGGAGTTCCAGCGAATGGAAATCTATTTAAATTTTATATTAAAGGAGGTAATGCAGTCCCATTATTATTAGGGACAAAAGAGTTTGTGAATGATTTTGATACAGTTTTTATAATAAATTATGAATATAAAAATGATGAACATTTTGAGGAAGTTAGAGTATATATAATTGAACAATTGTTAGAGGAACTGATTAAACGGTTTTCAAATAAACAATTATGGGAAAAGTTTTTGGATAATTTACCTGAAAAAAATAAAAATAATATGTCAAAAGAAGAACGGCCTTTTATTAAATGGCCAATTACAGGTTCACAAGTTCCTACATATGTTACGGATTTATATTCTAGATTACGTGACAAATATATTGGTGATGTATTTTTAAATAATGATGTCAGTGGTAACTGCCCATTTAATTATGAGCTTATCTATAATCATGGTTATATGACAAAAGAAAACCGAGTTGATTTAAATATATCACTATTACGACTTAAAACACGCGAAGCTCCAACACATAAAAAGCCAGAAGGTCAAGAACAGCGAGCTTCAACTATAATTAATGCAATTGATTTAATTGATATTAGCATTCCTAATAGCAAATTTGATAATTATGCACAGTATTGGAATACAATGGTTACTCGTAATGATGAATTTAATATTAATGTAGCAAGTCCTACTGCAACTAGAGCAAATTTAGAAAAAACAATTAGTGGGACTATTAAAAATAGTGCAAATGCTGGCGATAAGGGGAGAAAATTCAGACGACGAACAATTCGATTAAAACAATTATATAATAAATTTGGTGGCCCACCGGCAAAACTAGGGGAAGGACAATTGCGCATTAAATCAGCGGCACCTCCTGGAGCCGCCGCTGCCCTACAGCCTGTTGTTATTAATACTGCCGCTCCTCGTGGAGTAAGTGCTTCAGGACTTCAGCTGTTACCAGTTAGAGGTGCTGCTCTTGCTGCTGCTCTTGCTGCTGCTCCTTCTGCTGCGCTACAGCCTGTTGTTATTAATACTGCCTATGCCGCTCCTGCTCCTGCTGCTGCCGCTCCTGCTGCTGCCGCTCCTGCTGCTGCCGCTCCCGCCGCTGCCGCTCCCGCCGCTGCGCTTCCATTTATTCATCCAGCCCAGCAGCAGCATTCAGGACACCAACAATATCTACAGAGCTTAGAGCAGTTAGTTAACTCCTATCCACAACTACAGTTTCCATCATATTTAGGGAAACAACTATTTGTCGTTGGTCTATCAAATGCAATATATCAAAATTATATAAATAATATACCAGGCGCAGTTGCAGGAACGCCTGAGCATATACCATATGTATTAGGATTAATACCACATTTTTATCAATATTATATGCCAGCTGTTTATCAGCAACTTGCACTTGGTCAGCAAATAGGTCTCCAAGCCGGCGGTAAAAAGCGCACATACAAACGCCGCAACCGCAGCAAAACCCGCAAAAGCAAGCGCAAAAATTGAAACACTGCCCACCACACATTCTACGTGCCGCCCCGCCATGGACTCCCTAACTGCTGCCGAAACAAGCCTACGCTCTCTAAAAGACCATCTCTTCAATGAGCTCGAAGAACTCACTCAAGAGATTGAAGACCTCCTAACTGACGACAGCACAGATACCACCACAAACTGCAAAATCCTCCGCATCAAACGCAATGAGACTCACACACAATATATGCAAACTGTGTGCGAGCTGGCACGCATTGAAGTGAGGAAGGAAATCATCCGCTCGCTCATTGAAAAGGGACTCACTGAAGAGGCCGCTGTCATCTTCGCAAAACAAACCGAGGAGAGCTGCAATTAGGAATGGTTGCGGGCACCCTAGCGCCTCGCCAAAAAAATCCATATAAAAATATATTATTTTTGTATGTTTTTGGGTTTTATTGCACACCTAGCCCAAGCCCTCTAAATGACGGAGAGCTGCGCATCGAGCTGGAAGGTGAGTGCGTAGGCCGCTGGCCACTGGTCCCGCACCTGCGTGCAGATGGCGAGGAGTGCCGCCACAATCATGCGGTTTGCAGTTAGGAAGGGTAGGCAGGTTGCAGAATTGTCTAGGATATAGTTGGCGAGGGCCGAGAACTCGAGGGCGAGCTCCTCGGCCGTCTCGGCAATGAAGATGCCTGCCATGCCATCGTAAATGGTGTTCGCAGCTGCCGTGGCAGCGTCAGGGGTCGGTGGCCGCTGGGGGGCGAGTGGCTCAGCAACCTCCTCGGGC
>JACCDO010977529.1_pt1 | contig 23684 bp, 7 predicted proteins | sample 7446101 | NCBI WGS metagenome assembly JACCDO01 (sample SAMN15323440, study PRJNA562643) | freshwater metagenome | isolation source: river surface water | place: USA:Blue River Watershed | collected 2017-08-16
GAGAATATGGTCAAACGAGGCCATGCGCTTAGAAAGCCTGCTGATGGTGAGAACTACATTGATTTCGCTCGTCAGTTTGTTTACACGCCCAAGTATTGAATGGACGATGACGATCGTCTTGCCACGGGGATCTCGCCGGCACGTCTGAACTTGCGAGCGAAGCTTTGAAATCGATAGGCATGCAGTAGTCTCCGAGTTTCTGTCGCAGCATTCATTCAAGAATATCTTACATCTTTTATCATTTAGGTATTTAAAAATACAATAATTTTTATTGCTTTCTGAACAACACACGACATATATGTCGCAGAATAATTGAGCAGCCGGGCAAAAGGCCATGCATCAATCCGCAATCTCAAGCAGAAAGAGTGTGGAGACTAAGTGAAATACAATTTAATTGTAGCCAGGGTAAAGAATGCATAAAGGTCTTAAATCATTTATAAATTGTAGCGTAGGCAATACTTTATATATATACGCAGTAATTAATACTTTACATACCAGAACTTAAGAAGAGAGTGAAAACACGCTATTCCAAGAGTAGGCAATACTTTTTAATATATATATACTTTTTAATTATATATAGGTGGTAATTTTCGGTAGGTCGACTTCACCTGAAGTGGAGACGAAGATGGACGTTAATAGTCTGTTGGAAAAAGCAAATGCGCGCGCAACTACTCTCAATAACTTAAAAAAAGCATATGGAGGAGTTGCCAGCTCTAATAAGACTACTAGTTCCACGCAAAAGAATCATCCAGAGCTTGTAGAGTCGAGTGCTTCTAACTCAAATGTTATTGCGAATAAGCAGTCTCCTGCTCCCGTTTTGGATAAAAAACGGCAAGATTCTTTGGCCAATAGCTATAATAACCATGCATCTAATTTATCAGCTCGCGCACGTAGTGCTTTAGCTTTAGATACTCTGCTCTCCGCAGTGAGTCTTTCGGACGCGCGTAGCCGCCGCTTTTTTTCTGACCAGTTAGACGGCAAAAGTGTCATATTAACTAACACAGCAAAGAGAGCTCGTGCGGCTTCTGCTTCAAGTCGCGGTAAAGCTCATTTACGGAGGAAAAAACGTGCGGGGAAATCTAGTTTAGAATCTGCGGGTCTGCTTAATCCTTACGCTGTGCCTACCGCCGCAGATATTCTTAGCGCATATGATCTGTGGTTGAATTTTATTTGGGGCGTAATCGATAGCTGTAGCAATGAGGCCCAGCTACAAGCGAGACTCAATAGTGCAGGCTTACTAGGTGCACGGGTCTGCGTGCACGGTGCGCGGTCTCACCACGTGGGGGGAAGCTCAGTCAGCAATGAACTGGTTGGCTATGTATGTAATGAGAGCCAAAACTGCATATATGTTGCTGTGATTTGCGACGTGGAAGCCAAAGCTGATAGCTGCAGCGCGCCACCTGTAGTGCACGGCGCAGCTGTGACGAATGTGAATTCGCTTCTCACGACTGATGAACATAATCAACAAAAAGGAGCGTCTGGGTCTGTAATTCAATCCCTTCCTCGCGTTCAAGTACATCGGGTTCTTCGCGCTTATAGCGACATAGTGGTTACCCTGCCAGCGAGAGCTGACTCAACCGACAAGGAACGCTTGTGCATATTGCGAGCTACTCACAAAAACTAACAAGGCTTTTAATCGTTGTTTTTGTCGTAAATTTTTTCTAAGCATTGCCGGCATTTGCATCCAGCAGCGTGATGAAGAAAAAAACTTGCTTGCGCGGGAAAGGAGCGCGGACAAAGTGCCATGTACTTCCCGAATAGTTGAATGTACATATATGGTTAGGGTTAGGGTACTTGGAGAGTGTTCATATATATCAATTTTGTATCCATAATGTATATACAAACGAACAAAAATCTTGGAAGTCTTGGTACATACGAACCATCTCACGCACGACAGTTCAATAACTATATCGCTGCAAGCTGCCATTCAAGTCTCCTTATACCTTGACTCAACGTCAGAAACGATGCCTAATAAAGCCATTGTTTAGATAGACCTTGACCAGGATCTTGATTGTTTTCACAACCCTAGCCACAGAGCTTAATATCCGCGTTTTAGCGTCCTTCCTGTTACCTATAATTCATGCATTCTATTACGCTATTTAGGCCCTCATCCTCTTTAACGTCTTTCGCGACACCGCCCCATGGCAGGGATGTCTTTGAAAGCAACAGCCGGATACGCTTATGCACATTTAGCGTCTGCTCTTTGCATAACGAGCTTTCCAGTATCCTTCATGAAAGCCACCGTCCTGAATGCTGTCAAACTCGTCGTCGTCTGCTGCAGGCATTCCCACAGATTTTGTAGTATTGGGTACTGTCGCTTTCGTAATGCCACCTTCGTAGTTGGCATAACTGCGCTCAATTGCAGATTGGTTACCAGTCGAGCCATATGGCAGGTCCTGGTCTTCAGCTTCGTCCTCCTCCGCCTCGGCTACTGCCTGTTCGCCTGCCTCTTGCACGGTGTCCGGCTGGAATCGGATATGGCTGAATACGCTGCGTGGTGCTGTAGCGGTCTTGTCTGGTCGTTGGGTGGTGATAGTACTGCGTGACTTACTGCCAGTTGTCGGATTAGGCGATTGGAACAGACTTTCTGGACTGAAGGATACATGCGGCGCTGGGCGTGTTCGTGTTGTTCTCGGGGAGAAGTGGGATGACTGACGCTCCCCCATCGCGCGTTGCAGCTTCTTGTCTGCCGTGCTTTCTAGCGCCATATTGAGCTGCTGTTTCATCCATGCTAACTGTCCTTGCAGCTGCGATACTGCGGTGATCGACTCGTCTCGCTGGTCGTAAAGGGAGGTATTGCTTGCCGCTGGAGCCGCCTTGGCTTCGTCGCTGGGCTGCACGGATGTGACGCTCGTGTTCATCATTAAGGCTCTTCCACCAGCACGACGCAATGCCATCAGCGCATCATCCAATTCCGTTTCTAATGATTCGATTTGGCGATGTTGGCGAGCTGTCAGTGACTTCAGACGGTCCAATTCTGCCCGCTCGTCCGCGGTTGAGGCGCGCTGTCTTGCTTCACGCTCAGCCTGCACCGCTTGCATTTCTATCAATTCGCGCTTAAGTGCTTGCATTTGGGTCTCATGTCTTGCACGCAGGGCTCCAGCTTCTGACTCCAGTTTGGCTTGGAAATGCCCTTCTACGCGCTCCACGGCTGCCTGTGAAATCCTGGGTATTCGCTCCGCCACCTCCCGCTTGATGGCCTCGACTTCGTCCCGATGCTTGGCTTGCAGATCATTCTCAGCTAGACGTGCCTGATGCAAACTTTCGCGTGCCTGAGCCAACTCTGATTCAAGCGTAGCACGCTGCTGCTCCAAGCGCTGCGCAAGAGTTTGATTGCGTTGCTGTTCCTCACGGAGCGTGCGCTCGGCACGGAAGACGCTGTCTTGCGCTATAATCAGATCCTTCTCGAGATCTTGAGAACGTGCCGTAGATCTCGTATACTTGCTCTCTAATTCTTTGACTCGCTCTTGCAACCGATTGTTATCAAACACGGACCGGTCGAGCTGCTTGTCTACCTCCCGTACGGCATCCGCTTGGCATGATTGTGCTTTTTCTAGCTGCGTACGCATCATCTCCATCACAGCATCCTGTTCAGACAGCTTAGATGTTAGACGCAAAACTTCATTTTGCGCCGTGGCTTTTGCTCTACGGAGATCATGATCCTGGGCTTGCAGTTGTTCTGTTGACATGCCTGCGGCGGCTTGCAATTTTCGCAACTCCGCTTGTTGGGAATCGATTTCCCGGCGATGCAACAAATTATCCGCTTTTAACTTCGCACATTCGCTATCAAGTGACTGGATGCGATTGGTTGCTTGGACAAGTGCAGTATGACTGCTCTTGCCTTCCGCTACGATGGAGGCCGCTTGGGACTTCGCTGCCTCCGCCTCAGCATGTGCCACCTGGGCGGCCTGCAGGGCAGCGGCGAGACGAGATCCAACTTCCACATGTTCTTCGCGCAGACGCCGGAGCTCCAAAGTTTGGGCTCGGCACTTTGCTTCGTAGTCTTCAACTTCGCTACGCAGCTTCTCGAGTTCAAGCTTCGCTTCCATTTTGCCGTCATCGCGGCTCAGACTTACGCGACGTCGCAGTGCATCGATCTCTTTCAGCGCTTCCTCTGCGCGGGCTTTCGACGTTCTGATCTCGTCACGTGCTTCTTGCAGCTCTTCTTCAGAACGTCGCTCCAAGCCTTTAAAACGCTCCTTCCAATCCTGCTCGGTGTCCTGTCGCGCCGTACGAGCTGCTTCGCGGACTCGCTCTTCCCACTTGTCAGTGGATTCCCGCGTTCTCTCTTCAGAATCTGTTTGTAGTCTATATACTCGCTCTTCGGCTTCACGTCTGTCGGCACGTTCCTCTTCCATTTGCTCTTCCAATCGCCGATTCTTGTCCCTCAGTTGCGTTATTTCGATGGCAAGCTGTTCTCCTCTGCGACTTTCGTCATCAGCTCGACGGCGCTCAATAGTAAGTTCCGCCTCGATCTCCCGCGTGCGGGCTGAAGGCACACGTTCTCTTTCCCGCTCCCGTGCCTCTCTTTCTCTCTCTCTTTCCCGTGCGTCGCGCTCCCGCTCTTTCGCTTCACGTTCCCGCTCTCGAGCCTCTCGTTCCCGTTTTGATCGAGCTTCTTCTTTCGCCTCCCGTTCTCGCATTTCTCGCTCGCGGTCTTGTGCCCCATTCTGTGTAGAAATATTCGCGGTATTTGCCCATTCCCGATCTCCCCGTGTATTTCGGTCGCGATCTTGATTAGCGACATCGTCTCTTGTTGTGCGGGAGGACACCGGAGGGCCTGTCACTCGGGATAGGCCCGGGGAGCTCGGTGTGGAAGTCTCTCTTGCTTTGCTGTTACCACTACTGCCACTTGCCCAAGTGTCCGCAGTTCCAGGGCGGGCAGTTTTCTTAGGCCCTAGCGCGCTCGACACAGTTGTGGCAGCCGTCTTCGTGTTCTGAGTCACCGTGGTGGTAGTCGCAGTTATTACGGGGGCCTTGGGGGGGGGATCATCAGCCTCTCCATCAGCAAAGAAATCTGTCGGCTGCATACCAAATCCCCTGTTGTTGCTGTTAGCTGTTACGACCCCGTCCTTTTCCTTGGCTTTTGTTGTCGCATCTGCTAACGGCACGGCCGTCGGAGCAGCAGCTTTTTCAGGACTTACAACATCTTCAAAGTCCACAACTTCCATAGCTACTTCTACCTTTTCTGTAGCTTTAACAGATGGCTTGATGTCATCTCGGGTAACTGTAGTGGAAAGGGCTTTTTCGCCATTCTTTGGTTGTGATTCTTTAGGGCGCTTGTCTGTTTGGGCCTTACGACGCTTATCTTTTTCTTTTTCTTCTTTTACTTTGCGTAAGAAAATAGCTTCTTTGGGGTGATTCCATACTGACTCTTCTGTTTCTGTATTAAAGAAGTATGGAATCCCCTCGTTTTCACCTTCTCCAATACCTAGCTCCCAACCCTTCGGCAATCCTTTGGCTGACAAAGCATCTTGAGCAATGTATAGAAGGTGGTGCTCTGTTTCAATATCAATGCCCAAGAAATGAGCAAAGATCAATACTGCTGTTTCTTGTGGGTCTGACTCCGGCATTAATTATTGAAAAGTAAATGACGAATGACAGAACTAAAGAACTAAGTGTGCTGCCCTTTGAATAAACAAGATTAAAAACTTTTTAATAGTTTGAATGCGACGTAAATAATAGCTTGCTTGCTAAAAGTTTGTCTGCTTTTTCAAATACGCCGATAAAGGGACGAAAGGCTGGGTTGTTTACCGAATCAATACTTGAATCAAACGTCCCAAAGGGGAGCTGTACAATAACTCCGGAGATCGACTTATACAAAAATGCACTCTCGCAAGTGCGCGTTGCATCATATTTTTAAAAACCTAACCATTTCACAGTTATTCATACATTGTGTGTGTGTATTCATTTGTTTTTCTTAAAATTATTTTAATTTTGTGGAGATAAGTAGGCTTTTTACTGCGATGTGTTGGGTGACGAAAAAATCATTTTTATTCGAAGAAATTATTTATATTATTATATTACTCGAGCATGCCATTGCGCTGAATAATGCTATGCTATTAAAACTTATTCAGTTTCGTAACAATGTAGCAACGTAGCGTTTGGTCCAAACAAGCGAGTACACACAATCCTTCCAAATCCGACGACCAATCCAAGCTGATGATGGGTTGAGTCGAAATAACACGCGAATTCAAAAGCTCGACTGTGCCTGCTACTCCCATGGGAACATTGTCTTTGTAATTTGCTACGCGAGACTTTGGGTAGTGATATTTATATAGATTAAATCCACCGTTGCCACCGCCAGTCATGAACAGGTCCCTGTTCTGCGGCAGGTGACGTATCGTCCAAACGGTAGCTTTATGGGCTTTCTCTGACAGACATGAGAAGCCTTGCTCAGGATGCTGAGTGCGCATATCGAATATGCGGAATTTGCTTTCGAGAGTCGTCACACCCATCTTATTCATCTCAATATCTTTGCGATCGAATTCGATGCCTGTCACGCCGTTAGAAACGTTCGTTTCGTAACGCATTGTGTGTGTACGTAAATCGAACAACTTGACATCTCCGTTGTCATAGCCTGCAACAATGCATCTGTCTTCGTCGCTGTATGAGTTTCCGAAGGCTACTGTCCAACAATCTCGTGCAGTCTGCCCTTCCCCTGGTTCCAGTGCCAACACAGGCTCATTGACACGCGGATCCCATAATCGCACGCATCCATCACGGCCGCCGGTAACAATCTCTGGTGCCCCGTAACCTATTTCCAGTCCACCGCAACCATCTATCGCATTTACTATTGATGAATGCGCTTGTTGTTCAAATATAGGCTGATTTATTCGTTCCAAATCATAAATCGCTAGCTTACCAGCATGGTCGCCGGTCGCAATGTGACGGTCTTCTAGTGCTGATGCACCAAAAGTTCCGCATTTTATTCCGTGGCTTGTAACCCCGTCTGTTTTAAGTTCTAATGCACCTTGGTTCATCTGGTACACTTGCAGCGCACCCTTGGCATTGGGCTTGATTCCCATCGCTACAAATCTATTTGAAGATGGAACCCATTTCGTGTCATAAGGTGTATAATCAATAGATTTGTGAATATGTTCAATAATCTGGGGAGCATCAGTGGTATCCATGTTACTTAATACAGGCTCTTCTCGGCTTCAAATTTGGAATTTCAAAGTCTAATATATTCCTTCTTTGGGATCTAATTAGTCTGTTGAATAAAATCCGCTACAATTAAATGCAGATATTTACTAGAAATGATTTTCTGAATAAACAGAACTGTAAGGAAGGGCCCTTTCTCGCCTTTCCTTCTTGAACAGATTTGACCATCAAAATCACGAAATCGGAAGGGATCAAAGCTTCACCTTCTCTTCTATTTTTGTGTTTCAAAAAAGGAAAATGTCATCGCCTTCTACAAATGCGTCAATAAATTTGCAGGATGTTCAAAACAAGGCTATAAAAATTATTAAAGATGCTAAAAGCATGGACCTTCGTGAAATAATGCGGCTGCACGCTTTTACTAGTATCTTCCTGGGAATGGGCACGCTTCTTCTTCCACATTCTTTTTTGGGTGTAGGTTATTCACATTATGCACATGAGTTTATTCGTCTTTATGGATGTCTTACGCTTAGCATCGGATGGGTTGTCTGGAAAAGTCAAGGTGTCAAAGATGGTAGGCTGGCACGAGCTTTAACGGAAACTTTTGCCGTATCTTATTGTCTGCAGTCTATTGTTATGCTCCGTGCTCAATTCACGAATCCAGAAGGACATACTACCTTGCATTGGATCATTGCTGTAGGCTTCGGCTTTCTGGGAATTTCTTATACCTATATTCGATGGGTTAAAAAGATTAAATATTTCGCGTTACCAGATGAGCGCGATGATGAATAGAAGTTGATTTGCTTTTTGTGTGTGGTATTTAATGTTCGATAATAAGATTTGTCTTGAAACTTCCTTTATAACAAACTAACTATACATATACGTAACATAGCATTTACATCATAGACAGTTAGCATGCTAGCTTTTCTGCCTTTATTCGCATTTTCTCTTAATTGTTTTTTATCATGCACCATCTATTTGTGAGCCAATAAGTTCAAACCATTGCCTGAGCGCATCCGATAATACGTCTGGCAGCACATCCAAACGTTGAATTGCTATGTAATAAGGGAACGGGAAATCGTCCAAATAATTTCTAGTTACGATCTTGTCCTCTCTGAACTCTATGCTCTTGGTATTAAAGATCGAGTCTTTTGGATCGTCGTTTTGATCCAATATAATCAAAACAACCAGTATATTTTGCTCCCCCATTTTGCGTACCACAGAATCCAGCCGCAGTCTATTGTCGCTGTCCAACCTTGCATCTGAAATCACAAAGCACAATTGCAAGCAAACTGCAGAAGATCCAGAACTAGAGCTAGTATTTGAAGCTGCTTCTTGAAAAATTGGTGCGACTGCAGATAGCGATGCCCCCAGTAGTGTGCGGTCCTGCTGGAAACTGAACTGAGATACAACTCGTGCACCAGCTTCTTCGTTAAACGGGCGCCCAAATGGATGCAATTGACGCACTCCTTCGGCAAACGCACATACACTTAAGTCCCCAACCTCTAGCTTGAAAAGTGCATTCGATATCGTGGCCAGGGCGCTGAGCGCTAAGGGTCCGGCCTCACCCATCGACTTACTGTCGTCGATCATCATCATCACCTGATATTCTCGTTTAGCGGGTTTTGTACGACGGAGCCAAATCTTATCTTTTCTGAATCCGGATGCCACGTAACCTATCACTCGTCGCATATTAATGCGCTTGCCGGTGCGATAGTCGCCTTGCAAACGTGTGGCCAAGGTAGGCTCAAGTACCAAGCGTAGTTGCTCACAGAGGCGCATCGAATGGGTGTCCGTTGCGGCGCGATAGCGAGCCCAAAGCTCGCGGGCTGCATCTGCTCCATTTCTAGAGTAACCGAAGTCTTCTCCTGCACGTTGCAATTCCAGCACTTGAGCATCCATGTCCGATGCACTGTCGTCAACCTGCTCCCTCATGCGGAACGCGGCGTCAGTGTGCAATTGATGACCCGCGCGATGATCCCGATCAGCGTCTTTCTTAGTTTCGTTCTCATGACCTCCCTCTGTATCTGAATTACCTTCGTTTTCTGATTCGCCACCTTCCGAGCCATCTCTGTCATCTGGACGAGGCTTCTTGACTTCAGATTCGCGGTCGTCCTCACCCTTGGTCGAGCTGCGATCGCGCTTTTTCTGTTTGTTATCTTTCTTTTGAGGTTGAACTGTGTCATCTTCTTGCATCGCATGGTTCTCTTCGTCGTCGGCTTGAGGGTTTGGATCCGCACTGTCCTGCTTCTCGTTGTCCTGGGGCAACTGGGTTGCTTGATCCTCAGGCACATCAGCCAAGACCTGATCACCCTCGTCTTCATCCTTGCCGTATTCATACTGGCCATGCCCATTACGCTCACGCGGCTCAGTTCTTGGTTGCTTTTCTAACGCTGGCTCTTCGCTGGTTTCATCTTCCTCCTCCTCTGCGGTTGACAAATTTAGGCGTCGGTGCCAAGCTTTGTTAATATCACCGCGTTCTCGGAAAGGATTAGGAGGTTCACGCTCACGATTAGGTGGAGGCTTACGCCCTTCGTGCACATCATCGCCACCAGCTTCTGTACTTTCGCCGCTATCACCAGCACCTTTTGATCGCGCACCTTGCCCCTTCGGCCCAGCGGTATCTGCTTGGTCTGGCGGTGGGGCGTCTGGAGCGTCTTCCGTTCCTAGTACAGCTTCACCTGCATCTTTGTCTCCCGCATTGACACCAAATGCTGCAGGACGCTTGTCGATCCCTTCTTCTGTTACATCTTGCGCCTTCTCCGTTTCTTCATTGTCATCATCCTTATTGTCATCCTCCTTGTCGTCATCTGCGTCATTCTCATCCGCTTCGTTACCACCACCTGAAGTGATAGGAGCAGTCTGCTGCTCCGGTGGTTGTTCCGGATCATCTGGAGCATCTTCATCCATCTCGGAGTGTTCGTTCTCCCCCTCGGGTATGTCAATGTCATCGTCTTCTGCATCCATGTCTGCCTGATCCCCTTCCGCTTCACCCTCGCCATCTAGTTGCATGTCGTCAGGTAGTTGTTCGTCCTCTCCGACTTCTTCGCCACCTTCATCCATTTTACCATCTTGTTCTGCAGTTTGTTCATCTTCGTCAGAGGGCTTGTCGTCCTGTCGTACGTCCACTCCCTGTGGCTTTTCTTTCTCCTCGCCTGCTTCCTCGTTAACTTTGCCCTCCTCTTCTTCATCGTCCATTTCAGTTCCTTCTGGTTCAGTTTTAGATTGATCAGGTTTCTCAGATTTGCCTTTGTCCTCATTTTCTTCTTTATCTTGCTTCTCATCTCCATCTGCGCGTGTGTGTGTCTCGCCTTCCAGTTCCTCGCCTTTCATTTTAGAGTCTTTTTCAAACCCTTCACCTTCTTCGCCTGGCTCTTCATCCTCGTCAGAGTCCCATTGCTTTTCGTCGACAATATCTTCTTTGTTGGCTTCGCCCATTTCTCGCTCGAGATCTTCCTTTTCTTCTTCATTCTCTTCCTCCTCTTGCTCTTCCGGATTGTCGTCTTCGGGAATATCGTACATGTCCCCGTCGAAGTTCTGAGACATTTCAACGCCTTTGTCTTTTTCTTCTTGTTTAAGTTTCTCGGTAGGTTTCTTTTCTTCTGACTCGCCGGTTTCAGGTTTATCATTTTTGAGTCCTGACAACTGTTCCTCGTTCTCTATCTGATCGCTCACGTCTGTCTTGCCCTGGCCCTCGCCCATTCCAGTACCCTCGACATCATCCTGGAACGTCATGTTCGCCCCATTGCCGTCACCTTCGCCTTCCCCATCCTTAGATTCATCAGAACAAATTCCTTTCGCAAGAAGTACGCGGAACACACGGAGGCAAACATATGCTAACTTACCCATCGCTTTGTATGACATGCACAAATCTCCGAGTAATATGGAATGCGCAGAGGAAATGCGACGCACCAAGGGCATGATTGATAATGCTAGTAAAGCCACTTCTTTGCTCTGACTATTGGTAACACATACACGCACGCTTTCCAAATGCGCACTCAGTTGATGGGTCTGTAGGGCAGCCACAGCTCCCATGCTCAAGCTCAAGTTCTCGTGCAGGGTACCGGCTTGGGACTCTCTATTGCGCTGCATGGTTTGCAATTCTGCCGAATTCGGAGCAAGGCGTTGAGGTGGGCGACTTCCACCGAACATTCCTAATAATACCGTTTCAGCGTCCACAGCGTTGAGGAAAATGTCAGATGCAGCAGCATCTGGGCTCGGAGTTACCATTGCTCGCAAGCGCTGCATGGATGTAAGGCATGTATCGACACATGTGGATAGCAACGAAGCACTATCCTTATCTACAGCGCGTTCTTCAGAAACTTCTGCGACATCAGATGTAGTTCCAATAACTGGCTGCACCGCGTGTTTATGCAAATACTCACATATACCACGCACTGATTCCATAACTGGGTGCAGTACATCCCTAGATACCAAACTGTTTAGCACAGGTGTCGCTGCATGCAATGCAACATCCGTATCTCGTGCAAGCTTTTCGATTATTTGTTGCGCAGCATATGACAGAGGACGTTCGAGATAATCTTCCGCTCCACGAGGCAATTCATAAGATCCCCACACAGTGTCGGACGCAGATGCAGCATTTCCATCAGCTGCAGCATCAAGCATAGATTGCTGTGCTTGGACCGCGCTGTTCACTGCTTTCATAGCTTGCTGAATATCTGATCCTTCAACACAAGGAGAGGCGCAATCATCTTCAATAACTTCGGGGTTATTTGCAGCGGAAGCAGCCTCTACCAAACGACGCAATTGCAGCAAGTTATCCAGCACCGCGCTACCCGCGCGAAGTAAGTAAGCGCGAGAGATGCCAGCTGCGCCCTTAGATGTAGTTATAATAAGAGACAAGGCTTCTTCTAATCCACCTAACGCTGCCATGAGATGGCGATAATCTTGGAGCGCAGCACTCAAACCCAAGCGTAAACGTATTTGCATCGCAAACATGTTTTCCGACAAACCCATCATTACTTGAATTTCGCGCAATGAAATATCTTTTGCACTGGGTGCAACAGCCTGTGTGCGTAACTGCAACAGCTCAGCGACACTTCTCGTATAATAGCTTTCGCCGCTTTCGATCAGATCGCGAGGTCCACTGGGCGCCCAACGCAAATCACTCGCAGATTCACATGACATTGGCGCAGGGACTGATATCAAGGAGATTGTCTGTTTCAGTTCAGCCGGTAAAGCATTGCGCAGATACGAAAAGCCGCCACCTTCGCGAAGCGTGGCAAGCAAGTCTACCACGGCACGATGCTTGACCGGTTTGGGTACATCCTCTTCTCGCAGAGATTGAATTCGCGCGAATATCTCTGAGCAATAGTCCTCAGCAATATCCGCAGCATGCAAACCAAAACGAGTCCGACCCTCGAACCTTACAGACAAAGCAGATTCCTGCTTCTTCTCAGTTTCTGTGCTTTCGTCTCCATTGCTGCGTTCATCATCCCCCTCGCCGGTCTCACACACAGATGTAATCGGTAAATCAGGCTGATCTGAAGGCTCTGCTGCAACAGCAGTAGTTAATACTTCTGTCATATATTTATCCATTTTCGAGCAAAGAGTTTTCAGACGTGCAAGTTTAGGGAAAGAATCAAGTGTACCTGATGCTGCGCTGTGCACAAAGCTATTGGACCTACCAGCAGCAGATAAAATGGCTGAGTAGCGCTTTTGCCCGCTTTCAATCTCCGCTGCTATTTGCGCTGCTGCTTCATCAGCTAGTGGTACAGATACATTCATTGCCTTTTCAACATTTTCCCCTGAAAGTGTCGACAAAACAGGGAAAAAAGCGCTAGGAGATGGGACTTCCACAGCACCTTGTAAATCGCCTCCTTCCGAAGCTAGGTCACCCATCAAATCTTTGCGAAGCACAATAGTCAACGGTTGTTCGAGTACGCCAGATTGATACTCGCGGATCAATTTGTTAAGCTTACCGTGCGTTTTTTCGGAATGTGCCATCAGAGCATATGTGCTCATCTGGTCCCATTTGCCAATTTTTACTTCCCCGCGAATGCGCGTTATCAGAGGATCACGACAGTTGTCTTGATATCGGCGAACCAAAGGCAGGAACTGCACATAATATCTCCACACTCCATATACAATATGGGCGCGACGTTTTTGCAAATGATGCAGAATACAGCCCGATTCGTCCGAACCAAATTTACTGTCCAAGCACTCTTGCTCCATCTGCAAAGCGAAAAGACGAACCAAGTGCAAACGACACGGGAACTCACCCACACAGCACTTACTAAGAAAAGAATCTAAAATATCAAATAGATTTTGCAAGTATGCCTGCGCCGTCAAAGGTTCCTTCGAAGCATCAGCTTCAGCCTTCGCGTGCATACGCAGGGCAAGACGTCCCCACACAGTGACAGGTTCGTTGCTATCGACTTCGCTCGCTTTCTCAACTTCGCTCTTTACCTGTAAAACGGATGGAACTTTTATATCCTCAGGAATAGTAGTCATCAAGAGCCAAACGGGGACATGGTCCAACAAGCTGGGCCAGGTGTAGGGGCCGCGAAGCCGCTCTGCAGCCTGGAAAGCCTTGAAGTGACGTTGCTCCTGCTCTTGGCTAGTGAAATCTACATCGCTAGGCATGCTTCTGAGGACTCGTGCCAGAGAGCACCAATGCATCGCAGCCCTCTTAGCAAACTCCACTTCTTTGCCTCTCAGCAGCTCGTTCCACGATGCAAGCTCTTGGTCTCGCCACTGTGCGATTAATGCCGCCAAACCTGCCATTTCCGAAGCGAGCGAAACATGCGTCGCTGCAAACTGCTCCCAGTCGGCTGCACGTTGATAAAGCAATTGCACAGCGGCCAATAGTTTTCCAATGGGAGTCGAAACATGAAACTCAGCGACTCGTGCACATACACGGCATACTTGCAGCAGCAGTTCGTTACCAGGGTAAAGAGCCAATAATTGCGTGGCGCGCTCAAACATGCGACGCAATGGTTCTGACGCGCGAATAGCTTCCGTAGGCGAAGGATCCATATGGAAATTGCGAGGTCTCCATGTCCCATAAGCAGTATCCCCTAGCAGGAGAAGCAAAAGATCCCGATCAACACTAGATTCCGACAATGAGGATGATCCGGCACCCATTGCGTGTGCCCACAGAGAAACAGACGCATCCCGAGACACACCCGTGCTTACAGAGTGCGGTGCAGCATGTGCAGCCATAGTGGCGAGAGCAGCCAACGAGGCACCTCGCAAAGTGGACTCCATCCCTGGTACCAGCACGCTGCCCAAACCCCAATCCAAGCTTTTTGCTGCAGCTAACGAGTGCTGTTGCAGAGAAGTCAAGAGAGCCTCCCGCAAGAGTAATGGTGCACCTGCAACAATAGAATGTCCGATGCTGACGCGTTTCCATGAGCGCTGACGCGATGAATGCTCATGTGCTTTGTGCAGAAATACCATCCGAGCATGGTAGCCAACTAGACTAGAGACAACGTGTTCATCGAATGCTTGATCCAACACACCCGCAACACTTCCTGGCTCATGGGCCGTTGGATCTTCATCATCAGAGACATCATCGTCTTCATCGAACGAATACATCAGCTGTCCTTCAGGTCCGCGCACATCAGCCAATATATCACGGAATCCCTTTAAGTGATCAGGGAAATGCTGTCGCAGGGCAGCCCGTTCTTCCTTTTCCTCATTCGCCTCATATGAGGTTTCTTGAGTTTTATTGCGATACAAAGCTGCTTTTGCAGCTGCTTTGGCGCGTCTAGCTTCATCCGCTCTGATATGCGACTCCACAAAGCCGTCCAAGATAGAATTGAAAACTGCATAGGCATCTGAAGATGCAACAATTCCACTACCGACGTAGTGATCAAGCTTAGAGAGCGCCAACAAAAAGAGATGCCCCGATGCAGTAGGATCAACCGATCCAACCGGAGGAAGCACGGAACGAGCATTATCAGCACCCTGATCTTGCGCTTCCCGACTGCGCTGCAACAGTCGTGTCGCCCGCGCTATCGCAGCTTCCCTACCATGAAGCAACTCATATATATCTGCCAGCGCCTGGGAAGTGAGACGCTCTTGCGATCCAGATTGTACATCAAAAGATAAAGAAGTCGGATATTGCAAAATGCTGCGCCAGATCGCTTGAGAATCGCGATTGGCGCCTTTTACAGCACCTCCTGCAGCAGCGTCTTCGCCTGCCACAGAGCAGTGACCGCTAACAAGTCGCAGTCCACTGCTGATATGCTGCAAACCAGAGAGAATTGGTGAACATACGTCCGCATAAACGTTCATAGACTGTCCTAAAGCTCTGTCAAGAACAGCCGCAGCGCTGCCTTGCCAAGCGAATTCCTCCTGCACACAATGCCTTAGGTTTTCGATATTTGCGCGCGAGCTGGAGCGTATCACTGCAGCACAAGTCTCTTCTAGCCGATCCATTAAAGATATGACAGTATCTACACGCCCAAGGCTATCCACAGCATCACGCAGCTCGAAGAAGACGTCCGGGAAGGGTCGACTTGCGGGGGGACGCTGTATAGCGATAGACCTCAGACGACCAGCTTTTGTATCCAGTTCGACTGCACGTTTTACCTCAACAACTACAGATGCGGTGACACCAGCGCCTCCAGCTAGCGAAGACAAAGCATGCCCTACACTAATGCGGCGACTGCACCCGCGCAATTCAGTATCCAATAACATCGCTTTCACCCCGGCTTTGGCAGCGGGGTCTACAGGCAGCGATGGAAGTGATAAGTGAACCTGCAACAGACCCGCTAGTGCCCAAGCGCGACCTATTGCAACAGGATGATCCCAAGGGCAATTCCAAACATCCTTCCGGGCCAAAAGACGCAAAACAGGCAAGAGACACGATTCAAGGAGAACAGAGAGAACTGGACTACGGCAACCAGCGGGCAGAGATGCATTAATCAAATTCTGACTGACAGTAGTAGCATCATTGTCAGCACTTCCTTGCAATAATATATCTTTAATGACAGCTAGTGCATTATCATCAAAGAAATCCCTACAAGAAATGAGGACATCAACCGACAGGCGATACAGCAGGTTCAGACGTGCGAAGGTTGCACGTACTGCACCTCCTTTGTTATCTTCTCCGACAGCACCAAAAGCAGGCGTATTTAAAGAAGTCGCAGCGGTCATTCTAAACATCTGCAACAAGCGTTTATATGCTGCATTGCATGTACTAACAGTGAGACCTGCAACTCCATTTGTCAATAAAGAAAGCGATCCTGCACCCAAAACACAAGAAGCAAGAGCTCGCACATCCACATGTCTTAGAGCCACTCGCAAACTGCTGGGCTGAAGCATAAGCAGCGTACCTGACGTGGCAAGCAAATCACTTGAAAAGTAACGCAAGGCTTGCGAAGTTCGATGGTTCGTCATCATGTGAAGCTGCTGTTCATCTTCGGCGAGGTCACTTGTGGACGGATCCAATAAAGCTTTTTGGGACCGACTCGCATAGGCGAAGTCTACTGCACCTACAATATTACCGATACTACGCGCAGTCATAGCAAAGACTCGTACATCCAAGGCATACAATGTAGATCTTGCTAGGACGAAGAAAGTCGAGATTTTTGCACGGTCGCCGCTGAGACATGCATCAGCGCTCCATAATAACGACTGTAGTTCACGCAGCAATACAGGGTTGAATGTACTGTAGCGCAGAGATAATCCTATACAAGTTTTAAGCACATCTCTTAATCTTATCAAGTCATCGAGGCAAGGCAGTTCGGTTCTCTTTTCTAATAAACGAGCGAGCAAGTCGGTGACAGTCAATGCACAGTGAATTACAAAAGGCTCAGCGAGAACACAAAGAGCATTCTCACGAGAATCATGAATTTCTTGACGGGCATTCTTCAGCACTCGGCGTAACATACGCTGTTCTGGACTGTCTACCGTCGAAGCTCCTGATGCTCCGCGACTCGCTAAAAATGCAGCGTCGTCCAAAAATTGCTTATCATCATTACCATGCTCACGTTTTAGCCAAATACTTGCAATTTTAGATTGGAAAGCTGCAACCAAAGGATCCATATCAGCAGTTGATGCAAATGTTAGGCTTGCGCCAGTGCCAGGTACTTCTGCTGTCTTCGCCCAGTAGAAAGTGCACAGCAATGCTAACCACTCTCGTAAGACAGATGCTGGAAGCGCGCGATGTTGAACACTTTGCACGCCAACAGCACCATACTCGCCACAGGTGTCAACAAAAGTTGGCAATGCAATATCCATATTGCTCGAAGGGGTGTCCACACCGTCTGCAGGGACTAATGGCTGCAAAGCGGTTTCAATGCTGCCCAGCAATTTCCAAGCAGCGATCGAAGCTGGGACAGCAGAGTGTCCACCATCTTTCCATAGGCGTAGTTTTTCATTGTATACTGGTCGATGCCAATATTCTCCAACTGCAATATCGAAGCGTGTCAGCTCTTGAAGCAGCGCACCACCTTCCTGATCCAGGAAACGCCCTAAGGGATACTTGGAGGCAACTAGTAGGACTGCACGCATCGTTTTTTGAATCCATCGGGTGCTGATTAAAACCGGCTCCCACGACAGCTCCACACGCAAAGCGCCATCTGCAGAAGCTTCAGGTGCCGGTGCAGACAATAATGTAGAAGCCAAGCCATCGCGTCTGACAATGAAATCTCTCAAATGATCACGTAAGGCTTCCAATTGCGCAACCGCTCCTTCTTCTAGTAGATCCGCAGAAATACGTTCAGAAAGCATAGAAATTAAATTATCTGTACTGTGCAAAAGCTGAAAAATTCGCAATAAAACGCGTAACTCAGCTGTGTCGGGCACCAACCGTTCACGTGCCATAGCGTAGGCGAGAGCATACTGGGAAGGGAGACTCACAAGGGCGGTCAAGGTCAGGTTGTTATCTACAAAAGATTTTGCTTTTGCTTCCGCAGCAAGTATAGGAAGTCTATGAAAGAATACAAGATCTAAATAATTCCACAAAGGTCGTGCACGGGTGAGGCATAAATTAGCGACATTCGTCCCTTCAAAGGCCGGAGCAGTTGGTCTGGTAATGATGCTTGCCGCTGTGAGAAAGCCATGCGTTTCATCTTGCGCGATGCGCACCAAGTTTGCAACGAGCAAAGCAGTCTCATCGTAGCCTTTAGCAACAGTGCATCCGTACAATTCGGTTTCATTTGCACGGAAGTACGGCGATGTACGGGAAAATACTGCCATATCGCGCATACGCTCATCCCAGACTGGAAAATTCATAGAATTGTCAATGAATTCAGACTGCATTTCTATTAGAAAACGCTGAACTATCTCGCGAATCCAATGCGGCTCAAGTGATAAAGCTCGCACGAGTTCTGCAATCAGCAGAGGCGTCAAAGAGTCTTTACGAAGCTGAGCCAACTCATCGATTCGGTCACAATCAAATGAAGCGTCTTTTCCGCTACTGCCAGCCAAATGCAGACGATATAGTGCCGCCTTTCGAGCGGCATCTAACCAAGCCGTGCCAATCATCTTCTGATCGCTATCTGTTGTACCAGTGATTAAATTTAATGGACCGGATTGAGTGGAGCATGACAAAAGATGCAAACAAGCAGTGATATGCGATGGTAAAGACGACGAAAGTATTTCTAAAATGGTTGAAGCAGATGTATGTTGCAATGGCTGAGCAGTTTCAGTAAAATATGCAGACACCTCTGGAAGGGCCAGCATCAATGGTGGAACTACGCATCGCACCGCACGGGAGAGTGCGTCCAGCGCACTGCAACCAGCACTTAACTCAGCAGATATTACATGCAACAATCTCATGAACAAGCGTTGACGCGGAAAAGCGGGAGGAAGTAAAACTAATTGTCCTTCTGAGCGCTCCATGCACTCATAGAGATACAACAGAGCCTTTTCTAGCTGCTCCGACTCAGGGCCCAAATGCCGGCGAATAGAAAAAGCAGCGATCAAAGCTGCGGGCTCTCCAAGCACAGAAATCTCAATACATCGATTTCGCATAGCTCGAGAAATTTCGCCATAGACCGGGTCCATTGCAAGAAAAATACGAAAGTTTGGATGTGCCTTCACTACTCGTCCCCCTCCGCCTTCTGTCAACAGCAGTGTGCCGTTGGGCTCCAAGAGCGAGTTTAATCGATCTAAGACGCTAGCACTACACAGATTAACATTGTCAATAATCAACCAATGACCTGCCTCTACGGCACGCACTACCACACCATCTACCCATTCGAAGCCACCGCGTGCCGCCCTCGACGCGTCAGTCTGAGGTAAGCAAACATCAAGAGACATTCTAGTGCTAGAAATAGATTGAGAAACCTCTTGCGCAACCGAAGGTAGAAGCACAGATGCTTGGCTAACCGCATCAATCATAGAAATGATTCCTTTTCTTAGCGATGTGCCAGCTTCCAATGCATATTGATTCGACTGCACGACGGGTTCAACGGCAGACTTCACATACGACAGACCACTCAATAATTTAACAAGATGCGACGTCAATCCAGCCTGTGATGATGACATTCCAGCCGCACAGAGCTGCATTACCGCGCGCTCTACTGCAGCAGTACAATTATATAGTGTGCGAGCATCGCTGGTTTGTGCGAAGGTTCCGAGCAGGTCGTTAGAATCTGTACTGCTTGTTGCACTGAACTCCACAAGACGCTGCCCACACAAGGCCGCCAAATGCCGGACTACACGACGTTTTCCGCTTCCTGACATACCAACAAGCAACACTGGCCAACGGAGCGAAACAGCATGTGCAAGGGTCTCAACCGTGCGGGCGTGTGAGCCGTGCACCGTTCGAGAGTGCACAAAGCCACCGCCTTGCAAGTACAATGAAAAGTTGATTGGGATCTGAGCTGCTCCGATAAATGCAGTATCATGGGTCGTTCTGATCTCAGGGTGAAGATCTAGAGCCAATCCAAAGCCAAAAACGTCTGCAAAAGCTTTACAAACGCTATTTCTATCGACGGAGTCTCTTAGCCGTGATACGAATAAGACGTGAGCCGCATGTGCGATAAGGTAATTTTCAACGGCAAGTTCACCTAACGCAGGCGGCAAGACAGGACGCATGCGGTCTAGGTCCTGCACTAATTCGCACCAACGAAACACGTCTCGTAAGTTAAATTCCCATGGGCTGCCGCTGCGACCATAGAGCTGGGAAGTGACTACGTCGGATTGCAATCGTCTAATGAACGCAACCATTTGTGGCACATAGGACGCAGCGAGAGAGCATTCTATTCCTTTACGTAAAACAGCATGTTCCATATCTTTCGCATTATCGCCATCAACTATCATCATGGCATCTTCGTCATCTATTACGTTTGCAGCACAAGGCTCGCCTGCTGAAGAAAACGCACCAGAAGCAATTTCGCACATATCGCTCTCAGTCATTGCCTCGACGAAAACACGAGAGAAACGCGTCAGAAAAGACTGAGGTAACCCCTTGCGTCCTCCTCCTTCGCCCACGGGATTCTGTGCGCAAAACACACGGAATGTCGGTGGGCAGCGAAATGACCGTCCGATTTCGGGTAAGTACACTTCTTCACGATGATCAAAACATGCATTTAGTCCTTCTAATACACTTTGTGGCGCTAAGTTGAGTTCATCGAGTAACACCCAGTGACCTGCTTTCATTGCTTGCAGAAAAACTCCATCACACCAAACAAATTTCGCTGACGAACCTTGCGATTTCCGTGGTGTATTTTTGTGGACGGCGCCATCTGTAGATTCACTTGGTGCAGGCAAGTCGGTTCCTAAGAGATCGGATATCTCACTGTGTTCTGATAAATTGATGCGGACTAATGTGTGACCTGCAAGGGCTGCGAGGTTGGCAATAATGCTGCTCTTGCCGACGCCTGGTGGTCCTTCCAGCAGTACCGGCCGATGTAACTGCATCGCACGCAGGATACGATACAGATTTGTCACGGTACTCCGCGCACTAAGCACATATCCTGATGAGCTTATCAACTCTTGAGTACCCATAGGAATGGAAAAGACTCCCAGGTTGAAGCGGCCGTTCACCACTTTCACCTGCTCGCCGGGAGGCACATCCAGACTCGCCAAGATGCTCCCCTGCAATTCCAATGGACAAGAGCTGAGCAGCTGAAGCACGCAATCTCTGCGCAACTGCTGTATAATCTCTCTATTTATAACCAGTCCTAAGCCCAAGCCGTCTAGCAACACCATGTGCGCTCCATGCACCATTGCCGCCCAACCGTCCGCAGCACTCTTGGGACGTGACTGAGATACGAAACGGGCCCAAGCAAGCACTTCTCGCACAGAAACAAATATTCCAGTAATAGACAACAATGAAGATTGTTTATTAAGCCATTCCATGAAATGTACCATGGCGCTCGCTAGCGCTGGAGCACTCTCAACCACACCACCTTCACCCCTGGCGGCAGCGACATTGATGATTTCGGTGACAATAAGTTCTAAATCTGAACCTGAATTGACTCCTGCTGTATACATTTCTGTAAAACGAGATCGTAATGCTGGACTAAGTTCACGTTTTCCGAAATCGCCACCGGGATTCATTGTAGCGAGGAATTTGAAGTTTGGATGCGCTTTGACACATTCACTGGTTTCGCCGCCTTTTTCGGCTAGAGTTAAGGTTCGTCCACTTTCGAGGACGCTGTTCAAGCGCTCAATGACAGCATCTTCTGCTAAATTGATTTCATCCAGCACAAAAATGTCGCCTTCTTTCATTGCAGTCACGAGGGGGCCGTCTTGCCATTCGAACAGAGATTTGTATCGCAGCCATCCTGCTGTGCAGGAGGCAGACAGTTCTACGAGATGAGAGCGAGCAGAAATGACTTGTTCTATCTCCATAGATGCATCCAATGTCACAATTTTATCGCCTTCCATGGACTTCACACGTTTCATGGGCTGCACATGATCTAATCCGGATTCGGCATTGAGTGCCCCTAGCTCGACTGCGAGCTTGGCGAGAGTATCTACTGCTTTCTTTGTTTGCTCTTCGCTAGTAGAAGGGTTTTCAACCTGCTCTGCTGTTTGAAGTTCAGTACACAAAGCTTTAAGCTCATCGCATGTGTCCTTAGCGGCATCGGCCAGCTCAATATGCGACAAGACTTGAGTGAGGTCGGCCATGAGGCGTGCATAGCACGCCTCCCGCCCTCGCACTGGGCGCAACCCGCCAATAATATCAGCGGTTTCTGTGGACTGATGACAGTTAAGTATACGTATACGTTGACCTAGATGAGCTGCAAACAACTGACAGACAGTTGTTTTTCCGCTACCTGTTTCGCCGATTAGCAACGCAGGCTCATTGTGAGCGATACATCGACCAACTAGACGCCACATACGGCGCATTGCAGCAGTCACAGCTACACCACGAACACCTTCTACTTCTAAAGTTCCGGCACGAAGGCGCTCTTGAACGCTCCGCAAGGCTAATAGATCATTGCGTCCCTGGCGAAGCTGTCCTTCCTCTCCGATCATGTCTGAGTACGCGACCTTCGATGCTAATGAATCTACCATACTATCTTGATTTTTGGCTTCTTCCTGTGCTTCCATATATAGTGTTGCAGGATCCATTTGCACTTTACAGATGTTGTTGAGAGCCTGGCACACACTGTTCTTCTCTTGAGGCAACCGCAGCTTCTCTGCGAGCAGCATGAATCCTTCCTCCGCTACCTCCAGAGGGGTGCGCGGTTGGCGACGCCCCCACTTAATCAAGTCTCGCGTAGTAATACTACCGTGTTTTCCTTGAAAAACACTTGAAGCTTGACGTTGAAGTTGAAGAGCTCCCATGATATCAACAAGCATTTTGCTAAATCGAGGTGGAATACCGCACGAGTGGGTAATAATATCCTCCACATCTTTGGAAGGCAAGTCACATATTGAAAGCTCTAAGAAGCGATTGCGGAAAGCGCGAGATAATGGCTTGCGTCCGCCATAAACACCTGGTGGATTTTGTGTCGCGAACAACGTGAACCCTTCGGCAGGACGCACAGTTTCGCCCGTCTCAGGTATGTACAACTCGCGATTGTCATCCAAAAGGCGATTGAGAGCTTCCAGCACATCTGAAGGCGCCAGATTAAGCTCATCCAATATTATCCAATTGCCGCGACGCAATGCTTCTACAAGCAAACCATCGCGGAATTCGAGTTGCCCGAAGGCGTTGGTCACATACCCTCCAATGTACTCTTGTACGTCTGTGTGTTCATGATTATTGATACGTATGCACTTGTGGCCGGTGCGAGCTGCTAGATACTCAATCATAGTTGTTTTGCCAACACTTGTAGGTCCTTGCAGGAGCACAGGAGCTACGCCAGAGGCCACTGCTGCCGCCAGGTCACGTATGCTGGCCTCCACTGTGGGAGTCATGACGAAGCGAGTTGTCCCAGTCACTGCATCCCGCTCTGCCCAGTCGATGCAGTCCAGAGGTCCTGTTCGCAGCCAAAATGGACCAACCAAAACCCACTGGGTCTTACCTCCCTTGCCACCGGGGCGCGACGGTGGTGCGGTCAGCTCTTTACCGCCCACAACTTTGAAGCTCTCTTTCAAGAACTGCCACATGTGCCGCCTGCTCGCGTCTCCTAACAATGTCTGGAAATTCAACAGAAATCCTTCAAACAGCGCACGATTCAATGGACGCAAGTTAAGTCCAAGAA
>JACCDO010666005.1_pt1 | contig 23661 bp, 25 predicted proteins | sample 7446101 | NCBI WGS metagenome assembly JACCDO01 (sample SAMN15323440, study PRJNA562643) | freshwater metagenome | isolation source: river surface water | place: USA:Blue River Watershed | collected 2017-08-16
AATGGTTCCTTCGTATACCATGATGGAAGACAAGGGTTTTCTAAAAAACAAAATAATTTACAAACATTAAGGTCTTCTGTAATGACTGCATCACACATCAGAACTTGGAAAGCCTTTTTATGGAGAAAGATACTTGTCGAAGATTTGAAAGATGAAGAGGGTGTTTATTGGAGAATATCAGGTGATTTGTCTTTTATGTTTCCTATGTTAGAAATGTCTGGTGAAGAACATTATAGATTTATGCCGGAAATTAATTATGTTTATAATGAAGAAAATCCAATTAACGACCATAAAGTGGATATTAAGTCGGTAATCGAGATTGCAAATAAAATAAGAAGTAAACCAAAATACTCGAAAATATGATATTGAATACTGAAATACAAAAACTTGTAGGCAACCATGTTGCACCATATATATATAATTCAAAAAATTTTGAGTACGGGAAAACTCCAATATATTACTCAGGACCTTATTGGGATAATAAAGAAGTTGAAGCTGCAATAAATACACTATTAAATGGTAAATGGATTACTAGCGGAGAAAAGGTTGCTCGTTTCGAAATTGATTTTGGCAAAAAGTTTGGGAGTAAATATTGTTTTATGGTGAACTCAGGTTCGTCTGCAAATTTAGCAATGATTGCAGCATTGAAAAAGAGATTTGGATGGAACGATGACGATGAGATAATTGTTTCTCCTGTTGGGTTCGCAACAACTATTTCTGTCTTACATCAAAATAGATTAAAACCTGTTTTTATTGATATTGAATGGGACACCTTAAATTTTGATGTCACTCAAATAGAAAAGAAAATAACAAATAAAACTAAAGGAATATTTGTTTCTCCTGTTTTAGGAAACCCACCTAATATGGATTTGTTGACAGAAATTTGCAAAAAATATGGATTACATTTAATTGGTGATAATTGTGATAGTTTAGGTTCAAAATGGAAAGGTAAATATCTGGGAGAATATTATGTTGCATACTCTAATTCTTTTTATCCTGCACACCATATTTCGACTGGTGAGGGAGGTATGATATGTACCAACGATGAAGAATTAAAAAAACTAATTATGAGTTTTTCATGGTGGGGTAGAGATTGTTATTGTGTTGGTTCAACAAACTTGTTAAGTTGTGGGACCTGTGGTAAAAGATTTAGCAATTGGTTAGAATCCTATGATGGAGTTATAGACCATAAATATGTTTTTACGAATATGGGGTATAATTTAAAGCCCTTGGATTTACAGGGTGCAATAGGTTCAATACAACTCGACAAGTTTGACGAGATTGAATCCAAAAGAAAAAATTCCAAACAGATTTTAGAAAAAATATTTGTTGAAAACATTAGTGGTGTGAGGTCTGTCAAAACACTGGAGGATTCTGATGTTTCTTGGTTCGGAACCCCTTTCATATGTGAGGAAGATGGACTGAAACATAAACTTGTCGACTATTTAGAAAAAAATAAAATACAAACAAGAAATTATTTCGCGGGAAATATTTTGCTTCACCCTGGATTCAGTTTTTTAGATGATTCAAAATCATATCCAGAAGCCAATAAAGTGTTAGATAAAGTTTTCTTCATTGGTTGTGCACCACACTATACTGAAAATGTATTTAATTATGTTGAGGATATTATAAAAAAATTTTTATGAGGTGTTTAGTTTTAGGTGATGGACTACTTGGGAAAGAAATCGTATACCAATTAGGTTGTGAGTATATTTCTAGAAAAAAAGATAATTTCGATGTTGAAAATATTGAATTAACAAAATATCACCATCTATTAAAAGATTTTGATGTTATAATAAATTGTATTGCTTATACAAATACATACTCTTCAGAACACTATTTGAACTTCGAGATTAATTGTAGGTTTGTTGATAAATTGATTGATTATTGTAATGAAAACAATAAAAAACTGGTTCATATTTCTACTGATTATATCTATGCAAACTCAGTCCCTAATGCTTCAGAAACTGATGTTCCTGTTCCTATTAATACTTGGTATGGATATACTAAAAATGTTGGAGACGCTTTAGTACAAATCAGGTCAAAAAAATATCTTATTTGTAGGCTTTCTCACAAACCGAACCCTTTTCCGTATAAAAATGCATGGTTCGACATCAGAACAAATGGTGATTACGTGAATATCATTTGTGATTACGTTATAAAATTGATTTTACAAGGAGCAGTAGGAATTTTTAATGTAGGGACTGAGGTAAAATCAATATATGATATGGTTAAAAAAGACTTTGATGTTGAACCTTCGTTCAGACCATCAAATGTTCCATTCGACACGACCATGAATGTTGATAAATTAAAAAACTATTTATGGTAACTTCTTCATTACAAGGAGGATTAGGAAATCAAATGTTCCAAATTAGTGCGTGTGTTGCTTTGGCCTTGGAAAATAATGTTGATTACGTCTTTGATTTAGAAAAGTGTCATACTCCGAATCAAGGAAATCCATCAACAAAGTATATAAAAAACATTTTCAGGAAAATACCAAATCAAAAAAACATTTTAACACAAGAAACATTTTACGAAAAAAGTTTCGCTTATCATGAGATAGAATATGTGAAAAATTTAAATCTCATTGGATATTTCCAATCAGAAAAATATTTCAAGCCACATGAAAATTATATAAAAAAATTATTCACTATTGAGAATGTTGAGTTGCCGTGTGATGAAAAAATAACTTCAGTACACATAAGAAGAGGCGACTACGTCTCTAAACCTGAGTACCATAACGTGTTGGATAAAAAATATTATGAAAGTGCTATAGATTTTATTGGAGAAGGTTCTTTTATTTTTTTCTCCGATGATATGCCTTGGGTTAAGGAAAATTTCAAATCAAAAAATTATATATATTCAGATTGTAACGACGAAATTTCTGATTTTTACATGATGTCGAAATGTGACAATAATATAATATCAAACAGTTCATTTAGTTGGTGGGCGGCTTATCTAAATAAAAACTTAAACAAAAAGATTGTGACACCAAAACATGAAAAATGGTTTGGTGTGAACGGTCCTAAAGACACTCAAGATTTAATACCTATCGAATGGATACAAATATAAAACCTTTTTTTTCAGTAGCGATTCCTACATATGGATACAACGGGAAAGGAACCGACTTTTTAGAATTTTCTTTCGAAAAATTAAAAAATCAATCATTCAAAGATTTTGAAATAGTTCTATCTGACCATTCTACAGATGAAACCATTTATGGAGTTTATTTGAAATGGAAAAATTATTTCAACATAAAATATTATAAAAATGAAGTGGGTAGAGGAATAATAAGCCCGAATATAAATAACGCAATGAAAAATTGTGAAGGCGAATGGATAAAAATTTTATTTCAGGATGATTTTCTATATGACAACAATTCATTGGAACACCAGTACAACTTTATAAAGTCCACAGAAAAACTTGTTTGGTTTTTTTCTCAATTTTACCACAGTAACACAGGTTATGATTTTTATAGACATCACGTTCCTCATTGGACAGACGATAATTGGAGAGGTAATAATTGGTTAGGATGTCCAAGTGGGTTAACAATAAAAAATACAGACATTATTTATTTTGATGAAAACCTAAATTGGTTGATGGATTGTGATTATTATAAAAGAATGTATATAAATCATGGAGAACCAAATATATTAAATGAGATTACCGTTGTTAACAGAACATGGGGGGAAAGATTGACTGACACCATACCTCAAGAGGTTAGAGATAAAGAATATCAAATTGTGGTACAAAAATATGCTTGATTTAGAAAATATCACGCTCGTAGCGTTGACAAGTGTAAGACTTGAATCTACGATAAAATCTTTAATCTATAGTTCCAGAGAAATAAACTTTGGGGAAATAAAACTACTTTCTGATGTTGAACCAAAAGAACTTCCAAATAAAATAACTTACGAAAAAACAGAAAAAAGTTCAAACATCGATGAATGGAACTATAATATCATTTATAATTTACCGAACCATATAGATACTGAATATGCCTTGTTAATTCATGACAATGGATTTGTTGTCAACCCACAATCTTGGAAAAAAGAATTTTTAGAATATGATTATGTTGGGGCTCCTTGGCCAATGCCTACAGATAATTTTTCTTACAGAGATGTTTTCGGGAACATAATAAGAGTAGGAAATAGTGTATCGTTACGAAGTAAAAAATTACTAGATATCGCAAACAATTTATCTTTAGAGTGGAAAGATTTTCATGGATTTACAAATGAAGATGGTTTTATATGTGTTAACTATCGCCATAAATATCTCGAACAAGGATGTAAGTTCGCGGACTTTGAGATTGCTAAATATTTTTCACACGAGATTTTTTTGGATGGATTTGATAACATAGACCCTTTTTGCTTTCATAATTATTTTGGAATAAACGAAAAATATCCTAAATTTTAACTTATGTTGGTGTCGGAAATATTACTTAAGTATGATACAGATAAAAACTTGGGTCATCAGGACCATTCATTAGGACATTGCTATGGAAAATCGTATGATAAAATTTTTGAACCATTCGATGGTTTAGAGCATATCACATTATTAGAAATTGGTATACAAAAAGGGGGTAGTCTTTGTGCATGGAATGATTTTTTTAAAAACGGTAAAATTATTGGGGTTGATATTGTTGACTCGGTAATACCATCATACAGAAAACCAAACATCGAATATATCATATCAGACATCAAGAATGAACAAACATTGAAAAAATTAAGTTTAGAAAATTATGACATCATTATTGATGATGGTAGTCATTATTTAGATGATGTTTTGTTTGCACTTTCATCATTATCCAAATGTTTGAATCCTAATGGTGTTTACATCATAGAAGATTGTCAACAACCTGAAACTTGGCTACAGAATATAAAAAATGTATTGAATCAGGAATTCGAAATATCTTTCGAAGACTTGAGAGGAATTTCCGGTAGGTATGATGATTTTTTAATAATTGTAAAAAAACTAAAATGATAACAACGAACTTAACAGGTAATTTGGGTAATCACATGTGGCAGTATTCTGTCTGTAGAACAGTTGCAGAAAAATTAGGATATGAGTGGGGAATTAATCCGTCTCCAACACACGATTATTTCCAAGGAATGAACCAAATGTATTTCATGGATGTTGATTTTGGAAAAAAAGTTGAAGGTGATTTTTATGAATATCATGAAAAGTGGACAACCTATGTACATAATAACGAGACATTCAATATAACAATGATGGATAATGAGATTTGGAAAATACAAGATAATACCAAACTCATAGGACATAATGGTGCGTTTGGTGGGATATACCAAACAGAAAAATATTTCCAAAACAATTCAGACTCAGTCAAGACTTGGTTCAGAATAAAAAAAGAATTTGAAGTTGAATATCAAAAAAAACTCGAAGAATTAGATATTGTTATAGATGAAAATCTTTGTGTTATAAATTTTAGAGGTGGAGAATACAGGTCTATTCCTAAAGTGGTATGTAGAAAAGAATATTGGAGAGATAGTATATTAGAAATGCTAAAATACAATGACACTATGAAATTTTTAGTCATAACCGACGACATCGAATTTTCAAAAGAGTATATGCCATTCGAAATAAAAACTGTTCATGTGGATATTGGGTTCGATTTTTATGTTGTCAATAAATCCAAATGGTCGATTATTTCGAACTCTTCCTTTGGATGGTGGGCTTCTTGGCTGAACGACACCGCACATAAAATCATCGCACCCAAGTACTTCGGTGCACACAACCTTAGTGACGGATTTTGGTCTGTAGGAGAAATCTATAGTAAAAGATTCGATTACATGGATAGGGAAGGAATCTTACATAATTACGAAACCTGTTTAAATGAAGCAAATAACTATTATCTTTCTAAAAATATTTTCTAAATGAAAGTTTTCGATTGTTTTCAATTTTTTAATGAGTTAGACTTATTAGAAATAAGAATGGAAATGTTATATGAAATCGTAGATTATTTCGTTATAGTTGAGTCAAACAAAACTCATTCTAATCTTCCCAAGGAGTATATTTTGGAAAAACACCTATCAGATTTTGATAAGTACAAGTCTAAAATAATATATATCAAAGAAACATTTCCCGATAATATTTTCAGCTACGAAAAAAGAGAAGAAAGTAATCAGAATAATAAAATTTATAATCAAATTATAAGTTTGTTTCAAGATGAGTCGGAAAACGATTTGAAGCTATTCGAAACCTTTGCAAGGGACTATTTACAACGTGAGTATATAAAGTTAGGTCTTGTTAATGCAGAAGATGAAGATATGATATTAATATCTGATTTGGATGAAATACCTAATCCATCTGTGGTTCAGAAAATTAAATTAGAAAAATTATATAATAAGTGCATAATGATGGATTGTCACAACTTTTATATAAACAATTTATGTCACACAAATTGGTTTGGTACAGTTACGGTTTCATTTTCGGACACAAAAAATAAATCTATCACTAAAATCAGAAACGAAAGGGTGAAATACGACAAATTTTATGACGCTGGATGGCACTTAAGTTTTGTTGGAGGAGTAGATAGAATCAAAAACAAAATTATTAGTTATTCCCATCAAGAATACAACCACCCAATAATTTTGTCGACAATCGAACAAAAAATACAAGAAAACAAAGATTTATTTGATAGAAGAAACAAGACATATAATGAGCCGAGTCAAGAATATTATTTTGAGAAAATGAAAATTGTTGATTTACAAAACTATACATATCCCAAAAAAATACTATTTTTGATAGAAAATAAATTTGATTATTTGATAAAAAAATGAAAAAAATTGTTATAACAGGTGGTTTAGGATATATTGGAACCGAATTATGTAAACTTCTTTCTGGAGAGGTAAGAGATAAAAAAATTGTCGTTTTAGACAAAAGGATTTTATCTGAAAGACTTTCTCAATTATCAAGTTGGGGTATAGAGTTTGTACAAGGTTCAATTTTAGATAAAAAACTTATGAAAGAACTTTTACATGATGCTGACGTAGTTTTTCATCTTGCAGGAATTACAGATGTCGCATATACAAAAACAGAATCTGATTCTGAAAAAGATAAAGAAATTTGGGAAACTTCGATAGTTGGTACCGAAAACGTTATAAATTTTACAAATAAAAACTGTAAGATTATTTTTCCATCAACTCATGTTGTCTATGAAGGATACCCGAATACAAAATTCGATATCGAAGAGACTGAAACCCCAAAACCTGTGTTAACTTATTCTAAAGGTAAAGTACAATCAGAATTAGATTTATTAAATTCGGATAAAAACTTCATCATTTTGAGATTGGCCTCACTTTATGGTTATTCCGATGATAACATGAGAATTAACATCATGCCTAATTTATTTTCATATATCGCCTCACAAAATGGTAAAATAAAACTTTTTTCGAAAGGAGTTCAACACAAGTCGTTGGTAAATGTAATAGATGTTGTAAGAGCAATGAAATATCTTTCTGAATCATCTATTAACAGAGAAATATTTCACATATCAAATGAATCGATGACAATAAAAGAAGTTGCTGAAGTTTGTAAAAAATATAGTCCAAATGTAGAACTAGTAGAAACCGAGGATGAAATCCCTAACTTGGGATATACAATAAGTAACAAAAAAATCAGAAACCTAGGTTTCGAATTTATATATAATATAGATTCTTCAATTAGGGATATGATTCAAAAATGGTCACTTAAAACAAATAATAATGGGTTAGAGTATATAATTACAGGTGGTAAAGAATTTATTGACAGTAGAGGTAAAATATTGAATTATGAATTGACTGAACCAATTAACTTGATAGGATACATTGAATCCAAATCGGGTAGTGTTAGAGCCAACCACTATCATCCAGTGCAAGAGCAAAAGTGTCTTTTAGTAAAAGGTAAATATATTAGCGTAACTAAGGATTTGCTAGTTGACAATTCTCCAATCGAGACTAGGTTAATTAACCAAGGAGACATTGCGATAATACAACCTAACGTTGCTCACACGATGGTATTTTTGGAAGATTCAATATTCCTTAATTTGGTTAGAGGTGAAAGAGAACATGAGAACTATGGTATAACTCATACAATACCTTATAATTTAGTTGATGAAAAATTTAAAAAAGATTTGATAAATAATTTTTCTCAAAAGTGTAGGGTTTGTGGGGATTATAGTTTAAAAGATGTTGTTAGCTTGGGCATGTCGCCATTAGCAAATAATTTGATAGATAAACAGAATTCTGAATACGAAAAATATCCTTTAGAACTGAAGTATTGTGATAAATGCTCTAACGTTCAACTGTCATATATTGTTCCACCAAACTTAATGTTCGATAATTATTTGTATGTATCATCTACAGCAACTTCATTTAGGCAACACTTTATAAAAGCGGCAGAAACATACTTTGATAAGTTCAAACTTAATAATAATTCGTTAGTTTTAGATATCGGAAGTAATGATGGTATTTTCTTAAAACCTATGAAAGAAAAGGGCGTAAAAGTTCTTGGAGTAGAACCGGCTAAAAATATTTCTCAGATTGCAAATGATTCTGGTATAGAAACAATAAATTCCTATTTCGATTCAAACCTATCAACAAAAATAAAGGCGACTTATGGTACGTTCGACCTAATCACAGCATCTAATGTTTTTGCACACTCTGATAAATTATCAGATATGACACAGGGTATAAAAAAAATATTGAAACCAAATGGACAATTAGTAATCGAGGTTCAATATATAATGGGAATGTTATATGATTTAACGTTTGACAATATTTATCATGAACATGTAAATTATTGGAGCTTGACCTCGTTGAACAACTTTTTCAGATTACATAAAATGTCTATTGTTGATTTTGAACTAATCGACACACATGGCGGGTCAATTAGAGTTTTTGTTTCAAAAAAAGAAGGTATTCATACAGAGAAAGTCATACAACAATTAGAACTTGAAAAAGCCAAAGGTATTGTCGACGTTTCAAGTTACAAAACTTTTGGGCATAAATTATTATCTTTGAAAGAGAATGCCAATAAAAATATCAAAGAAATCAATAAAAAATATAAAAAAGTTTATGGGTATGGCGCACCTGCAAAGGCAACAACAACCCTTAATTTTTTCGGATTTGATAATACCAATATACAATATATAATCGAAGACAACCCACTCAAAATCGATAAAATAGTTCCTGGAACAGGAATACCAATAAAATCAAAAAAGTTCCTTGATAAGAATATCCCTGATTGTATAATTGTATTTGCTTGGAATTTTTATGAGTCAATTGTCTCGTCGAATAAATATTTGATAGATAAAGGAGTCAAGTTTATTAGTATAAAAGATTTGGAGAAAAATACTTTCAGTGTATGACGGTTTCTGAGTACATAATTGAAAATAATATAGACTTCTTTTTTTACGAAAAAACATATGAAAACGTTGCAATAAAGGTTTTAAAATATCTCAAAAATATTGATGGGGGTGTTTTTGTCGAAATCGGTGCTCACGATGGAATTTTTCAGTCAAATACAAAAATATTAGAATCTTGCGGATGGAATGGTTTGTTGATAGAACCTTCTTCAAAATTATTCGAAGAATGTAAAATAAACAGGAAGTGTTTCGTTGAAAAATTTGCAATTGTTTCTGATGATTACAATGATAAATTTATAAACTCAGACAACAATGGTCAGTTGATTAATGATAGAAAAGGAATTTTATCTATGGGTCCTGAACACTATGAAAAATGCGAGGCAATAACATTCAATAAACTAAATGAAAAATATAAATATGACTATATAGATTTTATGTCTATAGATGTCGAAGGATTCGAGTTAGATGTAATCAAAGGGATAGACTTCAAAAAAATCGATATTCGTTTTCTACTTATAGAGGTAAACAGTAATTTCTATTCACATGATGAAATAAATGAAATATTAATCCAAAACGGTTACGGTGAACCAATTAATATGTCCAACTTTACCAAAGAAAGTTGTCCATCATGGCCAGGGACTCACCAAGATTATTTATATATTAAAAAATGATACAACTTTTAGACCCTACGTATGTTAGAGATAACGTTGATTATTCTTTCGGAGACCAGTCAGGGGTTCATCTTTTCAACGGATACATGAAAAACGCAAACATTGAAAACATTGAATTTCTATCCAAATGTGAGGAAATATCGAAAACTAGAAATTGGATGACGGTTTTTATAGATAATTTCAGATTGTATAGAAGACCCAATATCAGATATACAAATTTTGAACTCTTGAATGATTTTGCAAAATCATATAAAAATGCGAAAATAGATGAATTCAGAAATCAAGATTTGTTAGAACTAATAAAAAAAGTACCCTATTTGGATTTTATAATTTTTACCGGGTTCGAAGACACCCCGATAGATGATGATATATTTGAAAAAATACCTCAAAATGTTTTAAACATCTATGCATCCAATTGTCAATCTTTTGGTCACAAAGTCAATCCAATCCCGTACGGACTACAAAGAAAAATAACACCATACGATAATAGGCATGAAATACTTAATAATTTTATGAATATTGATATAAAGCCAGAAAAACTACTTTATTTAAATCATAGTATAGGTACAAACATAGAGAGGACCTCCTTGAATAATCAATTTAGTAACAAGTCTTGGGCTACCGTAGATTCTCCAACATCAATAAATGATAAGGATTACGAGGAATATTTGAGAAAAATAAAATTACATAAATTTATGATTTGTCCTGAGGGAAACGCACCAGGTTGTGAATGTAGTAGAGATTGGGAAGTTATATACATGCATAGAGTCCCAGTCGTTCTAAATACCGAATATCATAGAAAAATATTTGAAAATATACCAGTGCTTTACGTAGAATCGTTTTCATTAGTAGATGAGAATTTTTTAATCGAGTCTGAAAATGTTTGGAATGAAATGCAAAGTTTTGATGTCCGAAAATTGGACTACAAAAAAATTTTTGAAAATGTTATTCAACAAAATATAGGATGATTTCAGTAAAATTAGCGGGAAGATTAGGTAATCAAATGTTTCAATATGTTATTTGTAGAACTATTGCTAATAGTTGTGGATATAATTTTTTTATTTCAGATTCATTAAATCCTTCCAACGAAGGACATCACATAAAAAATTATTTCAACAATTTAGATACAGGGGTTAGTGACGGAAATATTTTATACGTTTACGAGGAAGATTTTTCAACTCAAAAATATGATGAAAATATTTATAAAGTCTCTGATTTCACAGAATTAAGGGGGTTTTTTCAAACTCCTAAGTATTTTCATCATATAAAAAAAGATGTTTTGTCATGGTTCGAAATTAAAAATTATGAAGAAACGAAAAAATTTTATGACAACTACGACATAAACAATTATTGTGTAATTCATTTGAGAGCATCAGATTACAAAAACCATGGACATGTTTTCTTGAATGAAAATTACTATGTATGTTCGATGAAAATAGTTAAAGAAAAGTATCCAAATATAAAATTCGTCATAATTACTGAAGATATAAGTTCTGCGAAATCTATGTTTCCTGAAATAGATTGTTATTCCCATGACAACATGATGATTGACTTTGAAATTATCAACAAATCGAAAATAACTATTATACCGAACTCAACATTTTCTTGGTGGTCGGCATGGCTAGGAAATAAAGACTTAGTTGTAGCACCTAACAATTGGTGGAATTATAATAAACCTGAATTAGGGTTTTATCCTGTAGATATTATGACAGATGAATTTATATATGTATGAAACAATTTAATTTACAAAATGTGACGTTATTGTGTATGACATCTGTATCAATTCCTCAGAGTATTAAAGCTTTGAAATACAGTTCTAAGGACATAAACTTTGCTCAAGTTAAATTAATTACTCACGAAAAACCAAAATCACTTCCAGATGATATAGTTTTTGAAGAAATTGACTATATCAAAAATATCGACGAATGGAACTATAAAATTGTTTATGAATTAACTAATTACGTCGAAACTGATTTTGTAATTCTCATACATGACGATGGATTTGTAGTAAATGCGGAATCTTGGAAAAATGAATTTTTCAACTACGATTATATAGGTGCTCCGTGGGGGCACAACCACTTAAAAGATGAGTTTGGTGAAATTATTAGTGTGGGTAATAGTGTATCCTTAAGAAGTAAAAAATTGTTAGATTTACCTAGTAAACTATCTATGCCGTGGATTAAACATGATAATAACTACAATGAAGATACTCAAATATGTGTTTGGAATAGAAAATTATTCACTGATAATGGTATAAAATTCGCCCCATTCGATGTTGCAAAATATTTTTCACACGAAACATATTTCGAGGAATATGAAAATATTTCTCCTTTATGTTTTCATAACTTTGGTGGTGAAAATAGAAAGTACTTAAATAGAATAAATCTTTACGAATATTAATCAAAATACTTTTTTTTTACTATAATTGAAAGTACAAACATATTAAAAAATTATGGAAAAAATTCTTATCACAGGTATAAATGGTCAAGACGGTTCTTACTTAGCAGAATTTTTAATCGAACAAGGTTTCGAGGTTCATGGTACTCTAAAAAGAAATTCTGTTGCAGAAAATCAAACATTCAGACTTGACAAAATTTATAATAAAATTTTTCTTCATTATGCCGACTTAACGGACCTTTCATCTTTAATCAATGTGATAAAAAAAGTAAAACCATCTCAAATATACAATTTAGCAGCCCAATCTCATGTTAGAATCTCTTTCGACCAACCAATTTACACTTCACTATCAACAGGTTTGGGAACCTTAAATTTACTCGAAGCGGTGAGAATGGTTGACGATAGTATTAAAATATATCAAGCATCTTCATCAGAAATGTTCGGTAATTCTATTGATTCAGATGGTTTTCAAAGGGAAACCACTCCAATGAATCCTGTTTCACCATACGGGTGCGCAAAAGTATTTAGTTATAACATTTGTAGAAATTATAGGAACTCTTATGATATGTTTATATCTAACGGTATTTTATTCAATCACGAATCACCAAGGAGAGGTACAAATTTTGTGACTAATAAAGTTTGTAAAGAAGTTGCGAAGATTAGTTTAGGTTTATCAAATAAACTTATTTTAGGAAATTTGAAATCTAAAAGAGATTGGGGTCATGCAAAAGATTTTGTAGAGGCAATGTACCTAATTATGAAGCAAGATAAATCGGATGACTTTGTTTGTTCAACAGGTATTTCATACTCTGTTGAAGAACTTTGTGATTTATCTTTTCGATTAGTAAATTTGAACTATAAAGACTATGTCGAAATAAATAATAAGTTTTTTAGACCAGAGGAATTGGATGTTTTAAAGGGCGATTCATCTAAATTAAGAATATCGACAGGGTGGAAACCTAAATATACGTTTGAAACTATGATTGAGGAAATGGTCAAATATTGGGTAGATTATTATAAAAGTTAAAAAAAATAAATGGGAAAAATAAAAAATAACAATATTTTGTGGTCCATCATCTTATTGACCTGATTGAAAAAAAATTTGATTATTTAATAAAAAAATAAATTAATATGTCGAAATCTTCGAGGAGTAATGTTCAAGTAGTACAAAATGGTGAAGAAAAAGTTACCAAAACAAAAAAAGATTTAATTTGTAACATAATAAAGAAAAAAACAAAAGAAAAATTTTTATCGGAAAGTCAAAAAATTTACTATGATATATTGACCAAGAATCAAATAACTATTTGCTGTGGACCTGCTGGTGTCGGTAAAAGTTATGTTGCAATGAAATGTGCAGTCGATTTACTCTCTGACCCAACTACCCCTTATGAAAAAATAATAATAGTAAGGCCGGCAGTTGAAGCGGAGGAGAAACTAGGTAGCTTACCTGGAGGTGTTGAAGAAAAATTAGACCCTTATATCTTTCCGTCATATTATTTGTTGAACAAAATAATTGGTAAGGAGTCTCGTGAAAAACTCAAGGAAATCGAAGCAATAGAAGTTTTTGCTTTAGCATATATGAGGGGAATGAATATTGATAATTCTATATTAATTTTCGAAGAAGCACAAAATTCTACCCCAAGTCAAATGAAATTATTGTTAACAAGGATAGGATTCAATTCCAAGTTCTTTATTTCAGGAGATTTGGAACAGTTTGATAGACACAAAGACAAAACTCAAACTGGACTATGGGACGCACAAAAAAAGTTCCAAAATATGAATGATATTGGTACTTTCGAGTTCAACCCGAATGATATTGTCAGGAATCCTCTTATAAGTAGAATATTAGAAAAATACGAAGAATGAAAATCGGTATTGAAATTAATAATGTTCTACGAGATACTTTAAGTAAGATAGAACAAGTATATGAAAAATGGTACATAGAAAACCCTTTTATAGAGGAAACAGATTTCAAATATGAGATTATTTCTCCTGTAACTACTTTAAATTTAACATCACACTTGAAATTTCCTGACGAGGACCATCTTTACAATTTTTTATACAAAGAATATACTATGGAAATATTTGGTCATGCTGCTTCCGTTGAGTATACGGGTATGAATGATTTGAATGATTTTTATTTAGATATGAGAGATGACCACGAAATATCAATCGTTTCTGATGAAATTGGTAAATCCAAACCCGCGACACTTTTCTTTCTATCTAAGTTTGGATGTCTTGTAGAAAACATAAAGTTTTATTCGGAACCTACCAAAAAAAATATGTGGGACTCAATAGATATTTTACTTACTGCAAATCCTGACCTATTATTAAATATTCCTGAAAAAAAAGTTGTTATAAAATACGAAACTTCATATAATCAGGATGTGATTACTAAACATCAAATTAAAAATTTAAAACAACTTAAAGAAAAAATTTTATCAATATGATACCAGTTATCGACAAAAATTATTATTACATAGACTTGGATGAGGTTGAAAAGTATTTGGATATGGGTGATGATAACAAAGATTCCTTGTCAGGAGATACAGAACAAAAAGTAAACTTGATAAAATTCGAGTTGGTTAAAATGCTATTAGAAGTAATACTTTCTGAAGACGTGGAAATGGATGATAAATTAGGTCTAAAAAGTTCTAACTCAAGTACTTCTGTACCATTCAGATTAGCATTCAACACATTATTAAATAAAAAATTAATCAATCATTACTAATATGGATAAAGACTTGAAACAAAAGTTATTAATTTCTATTGATAACTTGAAAAATAAGAAAAATAGATTGTACTTTATGGTACAAGATACTAAAGGTAATGCTAAGGCTTCAATTAGATATATTTATCAAATTGCGTTAACTTTAAAAAAGGAAGGATTCAATGTAATCATATTACATGAAAAAAATGATTACTATGGGGTGCAAAATTGGTTGAGTGAAGAATATATGACAAATATTCCTCACAAATCACTTGAAGAACAAAACTTAGAAATAAGTCCTGAGGATTTCATCATTTTACCTGAAATATTTAGTTACGTTATGGAGCAAATTAAAAATCTTCCATGTGGTAAAATTGTAATTGCTCAGTCATATAGGTACTTGTTAGAAACACTACAACCCGGTCAAACATGGAATCAATTTGGGTTTCTTAAATGCTTGACAACTACACTGAGACAGAAAGAATATATCGAATCAGTAATGAGAAACGTAAGTATAGATATATTACAACCTACAATCTCGGAGTGTTTCGTTCCACAAGAATTACCTCCAATGCCAATAATTGGTATTCATACACGAGACCAATCAGATGCAGTAAATGTAATTAAAACATTTTACCTAAAATTTCCACAATACAGATGGTTTACTTTTAGAGATTTGAGAGGTTTGTCAGAAAAGGAGTTTGCGTCTTCACTCAGGGAGTGTTTTTTGAGTGTTTGGATTGATGATGAGTCAGGATTTGGTACATTTCCGATAGAATCTATGATATCAGGTGTTCCTGTGATAGGAAAAATACCTGACTTGGCACCACAGTGGATGACTGAAGATAATGGAATTTGGGTTGACGACGTTGTAATGATGCCAGATTTTATTGCCGATTTTATACAAAATTGGTTGGAAGATGGAATCAAACCCGAACTTTATGAGAATATAAAAAACTCCACACAAGAATATAAAAATTTTGATGAGTTCAAAAGTAAAACATTAGAGTTGTTTAACGGTTACATAAACACAAGACTTGAGGCCTTTGAGTCACAAGCATCTAAAATAGAAGAATAATGGAATCAATATCTTTGTCAGTAATTATGCCTGTCAAATCATCAATCGTAAAAGATTTTGATGATTTTTTTCAGAAAGCAATTAAGTCAATTCAATCGAACACCACAAAAATATTAGAGTTAGTAATTGTATACACAGAAGAAGAACAATTAAAGATATATTTGGATAGCTTTGATTTTGGTGAAATCAAAGTTAAAAAAATACTCTACAGAGGGGAACCAAATTATGCAACACAAATAAATTTAGGTGTCAAAGAATCTTCAGGTGAGTGGGTATCGTTTTTCGAGTTTGACGATGAATATTCTTCTATATGGTTCAAGAATATCGCAAAATATACCAAGTCATTCCCAAATGTCGAAGTTTTTTTGCCCGTAGTTGTTGATGTAGACGATAAAGGAGCATTTGCAGGATTTACCAATGAGGCAACATTCGCAGCTAATTTCACACAAGAACTTGGTTATTTGACCAATGAAACCTTACATACTTATCAAAACTTCCAAACTGCAGGAGCGGCTTATAAAAAGTCAGTTTTGGAAAATTTCGGGGGTTTCAAACCCTCGATTAAACTGACATTTGTTTATGAATTATTACTTAGATTGACATATAATTCCGTAAATATTATGACAATTCCAAGATTGGGTTATAAACATATAAATCTTAGGGAGGGTTCAATTTTTTGGAATTATAAAAACTCTGAAGAAAAAATGTTAGAAGATGAAGTTAAGTTTTGGATTCAAACCGCCAAGAAAGAATATTTCTTTTCTGATGATAGAATCATAAAATATGAACCTCAAACAACTTGATGAATCAAACTCTGTCCGCAGTAACAGAGGATATCACATCCAAAAAAAGGGGAAGAAAAACCACACAAAAAGAAAATTATTTTGATGTTAGAGAAGAAGATGCTGTCAAAAGTTTTTTGTTGGCAAAAACTTCAGAAGAAAAAAACAAAATATATAATCACTTTCTGAGGTCACCTTTAGATAAAATGATATCTTCAATAATCAGAAGATACAAATTGTATAGGAAGGACATGAATTTTGAAGAAATTCATACTGATACCCATTCATTTTTGATGACAAAGGTGGATAAGTTCAAACCTTCGAAAAACAAGAAAGCATATTCTTACTTCGGAACAATATGTAAGAATTATCTCATGGGTCAAATTATAAAAGACCAAAAGGATACCAACAGGAAAATTTCATATGAAGACGTTTCATCTGCTTTAGAAGAGAGACCCGACATGATATATACAATCGATGATGATACAATCGCCATGGACTTTGTAATTGCCACATATTCTAAAGAATTAAAAGACTTTATCGATAATGAAAGCTTAAATGAAAACGAAAGAAAGTTGGGTTACGCTCTCGTTGATTTGTTCGATAATTATGAAACTATATTTTCTAGTACTGATAATAATAAGTTTAATAAAAATATAATTCTTCTCTCATTGAGAGAAATGACAAACCTTTCAACAAAAGAAATCAGGACATCCATAAAGAAGTTTAAAAAACTTTATGTGGTTACTCAAACTAGATTAAAAAACTATTAAAATGTATTTATAGTTATGCCTAAACCACAAAGAAAGGAAATAAATTTCACAAAAGACTCAATTCTTGCTTTAATGCAAGAAATATATAATGAACTTGTCGAGCAAAGAAATACCGCAATAAGGATTCAGAACAAAATGCTCTCGATGTTGAAAGACCCTGAAGACATGACAATGATTGGTCCTGTTATTGAAAAACAACAGAAAATAATTAATGATTGTGTTGAAAAAAAACTAAGTCTTTCCAAATTGCAATCCGGTATTTGGGAAAAAACAAATAACAACGTTGAGTCATTTTCTATGTCTGATTTAGATGATGACTTAATTCAAAATCTAATAGAGAAAGATATTTCTAAAGACGAAAAAACATACAAAATATAACAAGTATGAGTCTGAGTATCAGCCAACAACAAAAAGATATTGAAACTAAAATAAAGGCATTGAAGGATTATAATGAAACTTCGGCCGCTGAAAAAAATATTTTAAGCAAGGCTGGAGATTCGTTTTCTGATGTTGCAGGTAAATTTTCGTCTCAATTAAATAAAATATCCGAACAACAAAAAAGATATCAAAGAGAACCAAAAAATTCTTTAGATAGAATTGTTGATTTATTGACTAGTACTAGAGGCAGTGGACCAGAGACTTTTACTTATTTGAGAAAAATATTGTTACAAACTTTGGTAACAATAGAGCCAAAGATATATGAAATACTTTCAGAAGAAGTAATCAAAGCGCTAGGTTGTTCCCAAGAACAATCGTATGCAGGTATTTCCGCTGACACGGCTACACTTCCCTCATTGAGTTTACTTCCGGTATCAATTGGGAATTATGTTTCTCTACAAAGTATTGACCTGACAGGAATGTTGAAATTACCTGTAGATGGTTTGCTGGGTAAAATGTTTTATGAAAAAGAAATACCATCGACCAGCGACAAATTTGTACCTTACGGCGGTTTATTGAAATATCCTATTAATAGAATGTTAAGAGGTAGAACATTATCACCAAATGAAACATATAATGATTCTTATGGAAAATATTACTTTGGTAAATCAGGTCAGAACCTTTTTGACTTAAATTATACGCAATCTAACTCATTCGGGGCTAGTGGAGATTATTTCAGGGTTTTCCTTTTAGAGAGGGAACAAACTCAAGTAACGAGTAGTGGATTTCCAATAAATCAAGTTGGTAAATTTGTAAGAGACTATTATTCAACAATAGAATTAGTAACTTTTCCGCAAGTAATGGCAACTTTGCTAAATTATATGACAGGGTTTGTTTCTATTAAGGCGAAAGTTGGGTTCGGTGAATTGGATATACAAAACAAATATGTTCTCCTTTTACAAAGAATATTAGGACTTTGTTTTGACGATAGAACAGAAATAGATGTAAGTGGTATATCAAAATTGGCCGAGTTAGATGGCGTAGATGACACTTTTTTCGAATTCAACGAGGTTGACTTAAGGAATATAGAAAATAATATATCTAACATACAAGAAGGTGTTGTCGTTTTCGAAGATTGTGATAATGTTAAACTACCTGTAGACACAGATACTATTATAAATGAAATTAATAATATTTCAGGAGCAACCAATGATGAATTAGTAAACTCCATGGAAAAAGCCGTCAATTCAGTTTTTGAAAAATGGAGTATATTAGTACCAAATAATGTTGCATTAGAAGTTTCAATTAATAAAAGTTTTATAAAAAACTTACCAATAGCACTGGCGTCTTCAATATTAAGTCCTAAAGCACTATTGCCGTTAGTCGTAATGTTAAACGAAGTTCAGAGAAGTGCCACATCTTCAATAAATGACATTATTTCATCTGCAAATACATCATTACTATCAGGAACATCATTTTTGCAATCTGGAACAACTCTTGGTCAAACAGTAGTTAATATGAGTAATGATGCAATATCATTCGTTAAAAATAACAGAACTTTTATAATAAACTTAGTAAGTAAAATATCTTCAATTTTTGTTGAAACTTTATTCGAAATATTAAAAAGAGACATTTTTAACCTAATCTCTGTAATAATAAAAGATATACAAAAATCACAAACAGCAAAACAATATGCAATAATTTTGAGATTGGTTCAATTAGGATACGTAGTTGCTAGATTTGTAACTGATTATAGAAAATGCAAATCATTATTGGACGAAATAAGCTTATTATTAAATATGATAAGTAATTTCAAAGGTAATTCATTGTTTAGGATACCAGCATTTCTGAATTTGTTGTCGGTACTACTACCGGGTTATTCTTCCGAAAGAGCAACTCTCAATGTTTTGGAGCAACTACAAAAATTAGGTTTACCAACTGGTGCAATGCCTGACGGTAGTCCAAACCAAATGAATATTTTTATAAAATCCATGATAACAGGAATGGACCAAGAAGAAACACAAAATGGAAAAGTTGAAACATCGGTAATACTACCGGCCCCATTTGGATTGATATCAACTGCAGGAAAAAAATTTTAAAAATGGAAGAAGAAATTTTTGAAAAAATACTTGACGAACACAGAGACCTCAAAAATCTTCCAAATTCAGTTTTAGTTGAGCATATGGACATATTGTCTGAAAGTTTCGAAATGACAAAACAAAATATTATAAATTTGACTTATTATTTAGATAAGGTAGAAGAATTGTATAATTTAACGTTGAATGAATATCAATCTAGAGTAAAATGAGTAGTCAACTTTTTTATCAATGTGTTGTTTTAGATAATCAAGACCCTTTGATGTTGGGTAGGGTTAGGGCTAAGTTGTTGTCTGATAATTATGACGACGTTGTAAAGAGTTTTGTGAATCCCCCATTCAACGAAGAAAAAGACGCATGGACTGAGAGAGACCCATTTATCTTCAACCCTCTACTACCTTTTTTTTATTACCAAGTACCTCAGATTGAAGAACTCATAAATATTTTATATTATAATAACGAGTTCAAATACAGAAATCAGTTTTATGTTCAGGCAATGTTTTCAAGTCCTTACAGGGCACCTTTTGAATATTACATAGGTTCACAAAAATTTACGGGAATTGGAGTTCAATACACTGACCCTATTCCACCAAAAAACCAAGATGGTACTTATCCTAATTCTGCATATAAAGGTGTTTTTCCTGAACCAGGTGACAACGCAATTTTAGGAAGAGGTAATGCGGACGTTGTTGTTAAAGAAGATTCTGTTTTGATAAGGGCAAACAAAATTAAAGGACAATTCAACCCTAATATCCCTCCTTCTGCAAATAATAAGGGTGGTTTTTTACAAATCACCAAATTTGACAGCAAAAAAAACAATTTAGGTCCAAAACAATTCACACAAATAAAAGAAGAAATTGTTTCTGTAAATTATTTAATAGAATATAACATCATTAATCCATCTAATGTTCAGGATAGATTTACAGGAAATATTTATTTGTATAAGCTGAAGCCTGACTTGAGGACAAATAGTCAAAATTTGAACTTAGATTCAAGTATAGATGACTTGAAATCATTGATAATTGTACAGGACTTTCAAGCACTTTCATTACAGGAAACAATTAACTTCATAAATAATTGGATTAATTTAATCAATTCACAAAATAATATTAATGGAAGAAACATCTTTACACAAGACGCAAAATTTCCAATTTTTTATAGACCAAGTCCATCTAATTATACTATAATAAGTTCTCTACCAACCGCAGAAAATACTCAAGAAAGGTCGGTTTTGAATGAAATCTTCAATAAAATTCAATTGAATAACACGGCACCAAAAAAAGGGTATGGTTTAATATACACAAAAGATAAAGTTGGCACCCCATTCAAAATTACTAAAACTAAGGGGGACGTTTTCGGTTATAGTCAAACTCCAACAACATATGGAACTTTGGGTGCGGACAGAGTTATTTTATTATCACAACAATCAAATAAGTTCGGAAAAGAACCTATCAACATGAGTAATACTTTGTATGGTATAGATGAGACTAAATTTGTCGAAGAAATATTACCAAAAACTTCTAGTCTTGTCAGAGGTGAAGAACTTATGGAATTATTAAACTTAATAGTTCGTTATCTGGTAACCCATACACACTCATTCCCTGGGTTACCACCAGTTCCCGTAGGATACGATGGTGTGAGGGTGGAGCAAATACTAACTGAAATACAAAATGCGTCAAACAAGATTCTTAATGAGAATATACGATTGAATTGATATTTATGTAAAAAGATAATGTCATTATTCAGGTCATATATTACTAAAAACAATACTATTGTATCCAATTCCTATGTGAATACAGGTAGAAATCCTGTTATGCAATTAAACTTTGGCTCTTCAGGAGAAATATCTCCAAACTATGGTTATTCGAGATTTATATTCGACATCGATTTAACCACATTAAGACAAAATGTAACTTCAGGTTTTATATCTACAGGATGTACTACAGCAATGACACATACTTTGAAGATGATAAATACGTCTTCATTTGATAATGAATTGTTGAATACTGAAATGTCAGATGGTAGAAGAAGAGCAACCTCGTTTGACTTAATCCTGTTTAGAATACCAAGGACATCTGGAGACACAGGAGAACCTCAATATTGGGATGAAGGTGTTGGGTATGACTTCACGGATACAAACATAACTAAGAACGGTGTAGGGGGTTCTATTTACCCTCTGACGTATGTTGATGATAGGTCATATTCTTCTAGACCATCAAACTGGTATAAAACAACTACAATTTCAGGGTGGTCTCAAAATGGTATATATGACAACAGAAACGAAGGTTCCGTTAATTACACAGGTCTAACAATTATCGACAGACAACATTTTGAATTCGGAAATGAAGATATTGAGTTTGATATGACGAATGAAATTAACGGGATGTTAAATGGTACTTTGACAGGTGTGACTGGATGGGGAATTGCTTACTTACCTGATGTTGAAAACATCACAGGTCTTACTGATTCATATTCAGTTGCATTCTTCACAAGACACACACAAACTTTTTATCAACCATATCTGTTAACAGAATACGACGATTTGATACAAGACGATAGAAATACATTTGTAAAAAACCAAGAAAACAAATTATACCTATATATCTACGAAAATGGTGTTCCTACTAATTTAGATTCTACACCATTTGTGAGAATAGAAGATAGGTTGGGGGTAGTACCATCTGGTATGTCTTCACTTTCTACTTGTTTAATTACAACAGGAATATATGAAGTTACCGTACCAAACGGATTTTCGGGATATTCGTCTCCTTGTGAGTTTTATGATACATGGTCTGGTTTAACAATAAACGGTCAATCCATACCAAGCATAACAAATCAGTTTATATTAAAAAATTATTCGTCAAGAATACAAATAGGTACATTGAGTAAAGAACCCCAAAAATTTGGATTCGACTTCTACGGTATTTTACAAAATGAAAAAATACTTAATACTGATATCAGAAAAGTTGGTGTTACCATAAAGAAAGCGTATTCAACACAACAACTGATTCAAAATATCGAAGCTTTCTATAGGATATATGTTAGAGAGGGAAATACTGAAGTTCAGGTCCAAGATTGGACCAAGATAAACAGAACACCTAATGAGTATTACTTCACTTTTGATACGAGAGACAAGATTCCAAATCAATATTATGTGGATATAAAGGTGAATATAAGTGGTGAAGTTGATACTTATAAGAAACAATTATCATTCCAAATAGTAAATAAGAAATGATTAAGAATTCACTATCAGAACAACCACTGAATGTAAAAAAAACATCTGATGGAAAGGTTGTAATAAACGGTCACAAATATAGACTCGAAGTAAAAAAACCATTAATTGGTTGGTTCGAGGTTGATATTGATGATTTAGTACCGAATGAAGAAGATTGGGTTGTTACCGCTAGTTTAG
>JACCDO010571468.1_pt1 | contig 23650 bp, 22 predicted proteins | sample 7446101 | NCBI WGS metagenome assembly JACCDO01 (sample SAMN15323440, study PRJNA562643) | freshwater metagenome | isolation source: river surface water | place: USA:Blue River Watershed | collected 2017-08-16
ACCTTTCATCATTTATAAAATTCGACTTTTCTTTCAGGGCCACATATCACCGACAATTTGGAATGACGCACCCCTAGGGCGTACCATTTCAAATCTTCGGCGGTATAAACCTTTCATTTATAATCCGTCTTTTCATTCTTTCACTACACCTCCAACTCTTCCATTCCTGACCTCATTAACCACTCATGCGTCACTACTATTAATGTTTTTCCAACAGTTTCATCAAAAATCATATTTTTTACGTTATGAATCGTGTTTGCATCTAAACCGGTAGTCGGTTCATCCATAATAACAATAACTCCTGGTTTCAAAATACCGCGCATTAATATAACAAGTCTCTGCATACCACCCGATAAGTTTCCGCCATTTACTCCAGCATTTGCATATACCCCATCCGGTATTTCATCAAAAATTTTCAATAAATCATATTTTTTTAGTTTTTCAATAACTGTTTTCTCGCTTATTTCCGGATTTCCGTACAACATATTATACATAATAGATTCGTTGAATAATGTAGTACGCTGGTTAATATAGTTTACATTTTTGCGCAAATAATCTAATTTCATATGACTAGTATCAACCGAATCTATGTATATAGCCCCACTTTCGGGGGTATATAGCCCCACTAATAATTTCATCATAGTTGTTTTCCCTGAACCAGATTGACCAACAATTGCGTATCGTTTACCCGCATGGAATTGTGCATTTAAGTCTTCATATATGTAGCTGTTTTGTGTTTTATCATATCTAAATTTCACGTTTTTGAATTGAATATTGCCGGCGCTAATGCCAGAGCTTAATGTTCGTCCACCCTTACTTCCAAAAATGTTCTCCAAATAATCCCTAGAACTGGATATTAATCCTATGCGGTATGCTATATTATAAATAAAACCGTTGTTTACATATACAAAATTATTTAAGAACTGACCCAAAATCATGACTAAAACAATACCATGTGTAACTTTGACATCTTTTTTAGAAATCAAATAATACAAAAAGAGTAAACACAATGCAAATGTCGCAACAGTTATAAAATCGGTCATAAACGAAATGATACCCTGCAAAGACATAATACGTTGTAGTTTTTCGCGAGATTTGTTTTCCAGAGAAGCATTCTTCTCGATTTCGTGGTCAACAGTATTATTTAAAAATACATTCATTAAATTATCTAAGCTATCGCGTAAGTTCTCACTCACAGTGGTGTTAAAAAAGGTCTCTCTATCAATGATTAATTTAAAGAGTTCAGCATTTCCAAAATACTGAATAATTGCACAAACCACGCATCCTGCCAATAATATCCATCCTAAAGTTGCATGCTGTGTAAACATATATCCAACGATCATTAACGAAATAATAAGTTCGGGCAAAAATTGGCTCAATAAATATTGAAATAAATCTCTTATATGACGGGTTAGTTCAAGGGCGCGTGTCAAATATTCACCGGTTTTTACATCTCTATAATCAGCTTGATATGAATTAACCGTTTTTGCGAATAACAGTTGGCGAAGATACGTGAAATATCCAGGGATTAACAATGACTCAATGTAAGATTTTACACTAGATGATAAAATGACGACTATCCATAACGCAATCAACGCGACTAATGCCCCTGGGAAATTCATTTTTGTAAAGTTCTCGCGAAAATTATAAATATCCGTGAATTTTGAAATAGTTTTAATTTGGTCAAACATCATTCCATATATGTTAGGCAAAATAAGACTTTTGATTGGAAAAAATGCCAAAATAATTAGTATATATGCTATAAATGACCATATGTTCTCACTTAAAAAATCTAAAACAAGTGGTTTAAATAGCATTCTTATAATAGTATTATATTATTTTGTAGAAAATTGACGGGTTAAATATAGTTTATGTGTTGCAAATAATACAATCGAACCAATGTCAGCTTTAGTTACTTCCACTGCCAATGTATGCATGTTATGCGATGCTCAATTGGGACAAACAAATATATGTACAACTAAATGTGGACATAAATATTGTTTGACATGTTTCATAACTTATTATACAGAAACAAGTTATGAATGCCCTGAATGTGCTGCATCATTGCAACCCTCGACCGAAACAGAACCCGAACAAACACCAGAAAATGAAGAAGATGAATGGTATGACCCAAACTCGGTTGGCTGCATAGATGATGTGGCAAAAATGCTCGAAGATAACCAGGTATCCATGTTAGACGTGTTAATTTATTATAGCGGCAGATACAACAGTCGAACGATCGAATATCGGCCAAGCCGCCGGCATGATTATCATATACATTACATTGAACGTATGGAAGAATTGATAGAAAATGCATTTAATGAAGTCGACCGTATTCATCAAGATCGAAATACAATTCATGCCGAAGACATTGCACCCACCCCCGACAAATAAAAGCCAATAAACAATACAAAAATAAACCTTGTAAAATTGACGCAACGTGTGTCTTTTTTTCATGGTATAACTATGTCACGCGAATGCAATATATGTTTCGACCTAACTACATCGGTCAATAATTGTACAACATTATGTGGGCATCATTTCTGTTTCAATTGTATTGCCATGGCAATGCAACGTTCAAATACATGTCCATGTTGTAGAAGTGAATTATATCAACAAATACAAGAAACACATTGTGAACATGATGTGGTTGCGAACTTCATCGAAAATGTGCATGTTGGATGTATAGATGATATTGCAAATAAATTAGAAGAAGAGGGAGTTACGATGATCGATGTATTATCATTTTACAATGAACGATACAATAGTCGAGGAAGTAAATACCAGATGCAAAATGACACATGGTTGTATACGATTGACTGGTTGGAAGATATTATACCAAGAACAATCCGCGAAATCGACGAACGTCAAGAAGATACAGTATGCGAACAATATGAACGATGGCTAATGCGTAAAGAAGATAAACCAATCATGCTTTGAAAATTATACCCGGGGTAAAAAAACAAAAATACAAGCAAAAAAATACAAAACAAAAAATACAATAACTTACAAAATATTTGCGCCCCCCCCCATTTTTTTATGTGCGAGTGTAAGATCCTTCCACGTCCATTTCACTTATCATATGAATAATATCGTTATCAAATTTAAAATATGTAAACAACAATGCATCATTCCATTGTCTATCGAGGGGTACCATCGGGATCCATTTAAACACGGAAGAATTACATAAGTTGTGTGTAATCTTTCTGGTAGAAAGTAATACATGTGGTAGCTTACATTTCATGTAACTGTATAAACTGTCGGCTTCTTGTTTGTTATTCACCTTAAATGAAATGTACGAGCGGCTATGAACCTCGCCATCGGTTAGTATATAAATATCTGCGAAACCACTGCTTCCTTTGTATGCAGCAGCGGGTGTAGCTACTTTCCAATAGTTATAGTCCTTCGTAATTTTGTCGGTGGGTATATACCGCTTTAACCCTTTGCTTTTAGAAACTAGACATGGAATGCCGTTTGTACTCACTGTAGTCACGTCCTTCTCGGTTTTGCTATTCAGGAATGTGCCCTGTGAACAATATGCTGATTCCAGAGTTTTTCCAAAGTTACCATTTGTATCTAAATGCTCAATCAGTTTATAGAATTGCGGCTCTAAAATAATATCATATTTGTTGATGTCGATTTCTACACCGTTTAATTTGGTCACTCCTTCGTAAAACCGATTAATAATGTAATATGAAACACCCCCCTTAATTTTGACGTTCTTAAACACATCGTCGTTAGGGAAATGTGTTATGAATTCGACCTTACACGTCTTTATGTAATTTCGCAGTTCTACCAATAAGGCGTCTTGTGACGAGAACCATTTGGAGGGGGTAATAAACAATAATATAGGCGATAACTTTGTAAATTTATAAATCCAATCTTGATAAATGGGTTTCATATGTGGATCGTCTGTATTATCAGGGTCTTCATTGTATGGAGGATTACCGATCACAGCATCAAACTCATTAATTTTCCATTTATGCACGATGTCTAGTTTGATTGTATCCCCTTCGTTGTAGTTCAACGCATATTTGTTATAAGGGTCAACTAACAATTTACAAATAAATATATTCGTCGGGTTAATATCACTAAAATACAAACATTGTTCCACAATCGTCTTATATCGTTGGTCTTCATCATGAATAGCATCTTGCAGTCCAATCATGAAACGATCAATGATATCAATGATAAACCCGCCCTTTCCCGCGCATGGTTCAAATACGCGCTTCGGGGTTTTCCAAAACGTAACAGGCATTGTATCCAACATTTCTTTGCGTAAATGAAACGGCGTGGATACTTCGGCATTGCTTCGCTTCTCCAATTCCTGAGGAATCAGGTATTTGTCAATAATCATGGAGAGTTCTTTGCGGTTTCTAACATTTTTTATAAACAGTTCTTTTACCGTTCTAATGATTTGATTTGTTTCTTTATCGTCTTTCATATACTTCATATATACATTAATAATACACCGTATTAACTCAGTATCAATTTTATCTCCCCACCAACTTTTTGTTTGGTCTAGTAATATGTTGTAAAGGTATGTATCATTTTCAATCACATTAAACATGGATACGAAAGCCGTTTCTTCGCTGTGAATAGTCAGCAAACAAACCAATGGAATAATGTGTTTCAAAATATCCATATAATTGATTCGTTTTTCCTCTTTATCAATGGGCTCTGCACCGCCATCTTGCATTGCACCCGACAAATCGGTCGTCTGTTGGTTATCGACCATTTTTTTCTCGATTCCCATTTTTATATTTTCATCTACATCATCACTTTCATCTTGATCACGGTGTAATTTAGTTCGAGAAGTATTTCCAAACACATTGATTTGTTTTTGATCATCATGTGTAAGCAACACTTCTTTGAACATGAGCCGATCTAGTAAATGTGCTAAGGCAGTTTCCGTATTGGATGCATATATGTTATAAACATCATCACTAAGTGTAACAATTTTAGTAACATTGTTGCCAAAGCTGGGCATCCAGTGATCGCCGTTTAAATTAATCAGGCGTTCTTGTAGAATATACTGAATCGCTTCGCGAGGATGACAGTCGGGTTTAATTATAGACGAGTATTCGATAATAGACGTTTGAATCACTCGGTGAATATTCAAATCCACAACAAATCCGCATTTTTTTCCGGGACCTTCGGTCATGCATCGAAACATCATCTGGTAAATCATATCAAATCCCATATTATTATTCAGTAGGAGAACAATATCGCAATTGTCGATAGATACACCCAAACTACACTGTTTGCCGCTTAATACGATGGCCCCTTTTTTACATGTATTCTTTGCAGATGTGCGGGCGTCTTCGATTGCCTGTTTGGGATTATTGGTAGTCTTACTATTTATACTGATTATGTCGTAGTCGGGAATCACATCATGTTTACGTAATAGATGAATGGTTGCGTTTGATATTTTATCAATATTATTTTGAGGTAAGAATGCCATAATGATCATGGGATCTTCGCTATCCCCAATAAATCGAGACCCGATATCAGGACTTTTGCATATTTTTTCGATCCGTTTCATAAATACAACGTCATCATGAAACGCTTTATCTGGAATACCGTACTTATTGCGCTTACCGAAAATTCTATACCAAATGTTAAGATTTGCAGCTTCATTCTGGAACTCATCTTTAAACATCAATACCGATTTTCCAGAGTCGCTATCTGTTCGTAAACATTGTTTTAGCATAAACGCTGCTTCCGGAGACCATCCATAATTATTCTCCTCTGTATCGCGTATAATTTCACACTTAACGTCTGGTTTTAATTCATCGGTTAATATCCAAAGTTCTGGGTATTTGGAATATTCACTAATAATGTTATCCAACGAATAATTTGCAATGATGTCACGAATGTCAGCACCATGTTTTTCGGCCAGACGATCCAGATTACCTGGGATTTTTATATTTTTACATAGTTTGATATCCTCCATATCCCATAATATCCAGCATTTTTTTGGGATGTTGTAATCATTGATGGGTTTAGAGTAAGTGGCGGTGATTTGAACTGTAAACGCATTTTTCCCATAGCAATCCAGAGTTTTCTGCGCAAGTTCAGTAGTTCCACCATTATGGCTTTCATCCACGAATCGCATATCAAATTCGATTTGTTTCAACCAACCAACCACATTGGTCTTCACAATGTCATTTGACTGCTCATCATTAGTGGATTCGATTTTTGTTTGAAGGAATTGTTTAGAACATACAATAATATTTTTAGATGTAAGTACGGGTTCTTTATTTTTGCCATTTAATGAAACAATGTTGAAATCCTCCAACTGCTGACATAGAAACACTTTAATCTGTTGGGTGATGGTTTCATTGGGAGCAGTGGTTAACACTAAGTAATTGCACGATTCTTTATTTTTGCTATCGGCGATGATGCAGCCGCCAATAATATAGCTTTTCCCGCTGCGCTGAATATGTCCCCACAACGCGTTTTTCATGCCCAACTGCTTCAACTTTAATGTTTTCATTACACCTAATTGTTGGTGCAATTTAAGACATAATATCGGGTTACTGCTTTTTATCATTGTGTCAAAATTCGCGGTTTGAGCAAATATTTTAAACGCGTTGAATGCTTGATGCAGGTCTTCCCAATCGATAATGATTACATTCTCCTTATCTAATAAATCTTTAAGAATTATATTTGAAGATTCCATGCGTTTCTTCATTTGATTATATTCATCGCGATTTCGCACGCAAATACACAGGGTCATTTTATAACCGGCTTCTGCATATTGAGTAAAATTGGTAAGTATGTTATCAATATCTAATTTGCCGACGTTTATTGTATCTAGGTTCTTTGATGTGGTAACCAAAATGTGTTTGGCATCATCCACATGAACGCATGTTAAATCAGATGCGTCGCCCTTGTCTTTCATGATAATCAAAGAATTATTTTCGTCGTAAAATAAGTCTTTGAATGTATTTATCGGTTGAATTGTTAATTTATTATAATTACCACTACATTTGACAAAGTTCTTCAACTTATCAATCAGCCGCAATCCTGCAAACAATCTTAATGCGGACTCTTGTTTATCCTTACCGACCCATGGATCTTCCAACCATTCGAGAAAGTTGGTGCAAGAATCCTGGTAAAATGCAAATAAATCTTTAAAAGTATTCATTGTGTTGGTATATGTTATTTATATATGCATAAGATGCGCATATATAATCAATTTTTCACAAAAAAAACTGTATTCTTGAAGAGTGGTTATACTAACGAATCGTGCACCTTAAATGATTTATCGGCAAATTTCAAATACGTATAACTATACAAATGGTATTTCAGTAAATGGTAATATAGATTCAGTAAATAATTGTTTTACAAAAAAGAAAGAGATTTGGTCTTGAATGCCACACTCTTGTATATGTTGATACCAGGTTTTATTAATTTCTACAATCTTCTCGTGTTTCATATTTCTTATCAAAAATCCACAAGCACAGTGATGTTCTGTTATTTCGCTTAACCCATTTTTTACCTGATTTTGTATATAGTTTATGTATCTTTCGCTTTCTAGTATATATCTGGGTTGGAGCATACTTTCATTATATTCATGCCATACATTATTGCGAATAAACCAATGTTCACGCAACAATAGTGCATAGTTTTGTTCTATAAAATATTTGTTAATAAAGTTTTCCACAAAATTTTCATCTACATGTTGTAATTTACTGTCTAAAAACACAAATAATCGTAATCTTTTAATTCGATATATTCGTGCGGCATCGTTTTTACATGTTTCCCGACCATACAACTTTCTATAAGATCATCTGTGGTTGGCTTATCGTCATACACTCCAATCCAATTTGTATTTTTTAGATTTTCAATAATTGTCTTATTATTTGTATAATAATAACATTTGTATTTCAATGATGGTAAAACGGGAATTTTAAATGCCGGGTTAGAGTCACTTCCGTAAAAATACGTATAAAATGCTAGATTATATGGTCGCATATATTGTTGTACTACATTATTTATTGAGGTAAAAAACGTGTTCAATATTATAACCAGTGTGACTATTAATGGTTAACAATTCATATTTTATATTATTTTTTTCGAATACATCAATTATTTCATTTTTATTAAAGGCCAAATCAGGTACATCAACACCATGTTGTAAATTATGAGCGATTTCGGTAGTTTTTTCGGCAAAAGGTGTAAATAAAATCAAGCACATTTTTGTTTGAAACGATTTACACGCGTTTTCTAAAATCTGTTTCCATTCGTAATTATGCTCTAAAACGTGCCTCATATATATGCCATCGACTTTGGAAATATATCCAGTTAGATCAGTTTTAATATCAGCAAAAGGAGTGTTGCTACCATCCACGCCTATATATTTATTTACATCCCCTTTTATAAAATATCGTTTAAACCCTCCCGCGCCACACCCCCAAATCTTCAATTTTATCACAATCCTGTAAAAAATTATAACCTAACTCATAAGTCGCCGTATCCCCGTATCTAAAGCTCCCACAATCATTTAATGTTAAATCTTTGTACCAGTTATTCCACTTATCAGTCATGGTATAATAAATTTTATTAAATCATTGTATTTATATCACTTACATCAACCATACATTAGTGTGAATAAACTTTACAATTATGAATATATACCTCATGAACTATTTCGCGAATAAACAATATAAACTTATGTAATCAAATATGCTATTGCCATTAACAATGATGATTGACAAATTTTTTGCATACTACGAAAAACTAGATATTACAATTAACAATAATATTAGTAATAATACGGTGGCAGTAATTATCGAACCTCGCGATCATAAATATCTAATCGGTGTTATAAAACAGGTCATGAGTAAACTGGGCAACACGTGGAATTTACGTATATTTGGAAGTGATAAAAACGAAGCAATTGTAAAAGAAAATATAAAGGGCACATATACATTTGTTAACATGCATATTGACGATTTTGTTTCGCCGGATGCGTATAGTTTATTTATGCAAAGCAAACAATTTTGGGATAAAATAGCCGAGCAACATATACTTATTTTTCAAACAGATTCATTCATATTATCAAATAATTATGGTATACCATTGCAATATGGATTTTTAGGTGCTCCCTATTTTTATGGTCATTACGATAATTCTGGCAGTATTATTGATATAATGACGCCAATCAAAGATGGATATAATATAAATGGCGGATTTTCATATCGAAACAAACAGGTCATGTTAGATTGCATAAATAAAGTGTCAAATAATGACATAATAAATTATAGAAAGCAGAACGGGTTAAATATCGATTTTTTTATTGACAGACTGATCATTCCAGAAGATGTATTCTTTATGAATGCGATGGCAGTACTAAAATATCCACTACCAACCGGACTATTAAACGAAAAAATAGAGTGTATGCGTTTTTGTATGAATCATTTGCATCCTATCTGCATTAATAGTGATTGTGAATTAATAAATACAGGGACTAAACCATTTGGTATTCATCCGTTTGATAAATTTAATAAGGATATACTTGATAATTTATGCATAAATTCGTTATTGCAAACAATGCAGTCAAAAATACAATTAGTCGGCGGCGTATTCGAAGAAGAATTACCGGAACAAAAAATGGCAATCCGGTATTTATCCGGAAATGAAAAAGTGCTTGAAATTGGAAGTAACATTGGAAGAAACAGTATGATTATATCTAAAATATTGACTGACGATTCTAATTTGGTAACATTTGAAACTGCACCGCATATTGCGGCAGTATTACGTGAAAATAAAAAAATTAACAACCTCAACTTTCATATCGAAAATGCCGCATTATCTTTGCGCAAACTCGTGCAATATGGATGGGATACAGTACCATGTGATACCGTTCCAGACGGATTTACGCCGGTGGATATAATATCTTATGCAGAATTACGTGCAAAATACAATATAAATTTTGATACATTGATTGTTGATTGCGAAGGAGCGTTTTATTATATTTTATTAGATATGCCTGAAATTCTAGAAAACGTTAATCTAATTATCATGGAAAACGATTATCGCAATCCGCAGCATAAACAATACGTAGATGATGTATTGCATGCTCATAATTTTAATGTGGTCTACGCAGAACCGTTGATTGGACATGAAGGTGAATTTCCACATACACGAAATGAGTTTTATCAGGTATGGAAAATAACTGAATAAATGGTCAACAATATTGAATTATGGTGACGATCATTGCATACAATATTGAATCTTCATATCAATATAAGTATCAGCATAAATATGTTATAATTGAATACATTATAACATACACACTCGTTTAGTTTTTACATTTTATCGAGCGGTCTTTGCGTTTGTGTTGTCGACGTGAAGCCGCGTGTTTTGCATGCCGTCGTCGTTTCGTTTTGCGTGCTGCCTTACGGGTTCGACGTTTTTTGCCACCATGGAAATCCTTATCATAAAATCCCCAATTAGTGTCATGTTCTTCTACATCATTTGCTAATGACTTTTTATACGACTTATACGTGGTTGGGCGACCATATTTGTCTTTAGGGGGTGCCGATGCAGCCACTGGTGTAGGTTTAACAATGTTAGTATTAATGGATGATGCAGCAACAGGGATTGGTTTAACAATATTATTGTCAGGTGTTTTATTGTTCAAACTAGTATTAAGTTGTATTGGACTAAACGGTCGGTTTAATCCATGGTCATACAATTGTACTATAGGAGACGTGTTCTTTATTCCCGTTACATAAGTAGCGGTTGCAGAAGAACCTGGCGATTTCCTAAGTAACGGTATATATTCACCTACTTTGTAAGATGTCTTTTGTAAGGGTTCTTGTGGAGAAATTGGTGTGGGTTTCGCGGTAATTGGTGACGGCATTCGTACGCGTTTGCGATGCCCAAGAGGAAACCATTGTTGACCTGGATCGTATTCTTTTTGCTTTAATTCCATAGCCGATATAAGATATTATATATGGAGAAAATAGGTGTAATTATCCAAATCTAAACACGCATAATAATTTTGCTAAAATAATACCCAACTGAAGTAAATGAACTAATGAACTATTGCATGCACAAAATTGTAATGTTGTATACTCTGGAGCACTGTTTGGATAATGCATGCAATTCGGTGTCAATGCACCGTTATTTTCTTAATGTATAACATAATGCCACTTTCCCAACGAATACACGTAGACAACTTGAAGCCGGGTAAAAAGTATTTAATTGAAGTGCAATGGAATTTAACAAATAATCTACGGATGCTCAATACTACCGTATTGACCGGCACTTTTGTAGATTATGTCTATGTACGAGGTCGTACGCGGTCATTTGATAGTGGACTCCAATTGCTGTTATCCAGGTCGCGATTTGAATTGGTATTTAACATCGACGACAAAAAACACCATATTAGCTCCGTAAATAAATTTTATGAAATCCTTACACCGAGCCCAACTGAGTTGGCTAGTGTGTATCGTATATACACATTACCATTACCTAACGACCTTAAAAAAGAAATAAATTATTTTATGGGGAACCGTAAAAAATTATATTATAGAATGCCATCTAGTTATACAAATTCGCAAAAGAGTAATCGGCGTTTGAAATGTTAAACATTTTTCATTTCAAATGCTGATTATGACTACTAATTGTATGTACTGAAAGAATTTATTTTTAGGAATAAATTTTTTTGATTAGCACATCGTGTGTGATATTTTTACATTACATTGTTGATTTTAAACAGTTGGGTAGCTTCCTTGCATCAGCATACCGCATTGTCCATTGCCATTGTTGTATTGACTTCCTCTGCCCAACATAATGTATCCGCCAGCACCCCAGCTGGTTCCCCAGGAGTTCTTTACCAAATAGTAATCTTCTCCATTCAATGTTCCATAACCGACTGCCAAGACACCGTGGTCCAAATTAGTTCCGCATGCTGATGTAAACACACCCGACTTGTACAACTGAAACTCCTTTTGGTCGGCCTCGATGGCAATAGACACCGGTTGCTTTGCCAAAGCCGCCATCATAGCAGAATCAGAGCTGGCAGTAACATCCGTGTATGATGTGACCTTGCTGTCATCAACCAATGTGCATGTTGTTTTGCACGTGCCAGCGGTCTTGGTAACGCCAGATGTGTATGGGTAATCTGCCTCGGTGCAAAGACCATTGTTCTTGTCAATCCACTCAAACGCATTATCCATCAGCCCACCGTTGCATCCCATGTCTTTACCGCCATTCTTACGGTTGTCACAGTCGACCAACTGTTGCTCGGAGAAAGAATGGAGTTTACCATACTTCACAAAGAATGCTCCCTCGAGCGAACCAGTGGTGGAAAAGGACCAGCATGAACCGCACTGACCCTGGTCTTTTACGGGTGTGACACCTCCTGCAGTAACCCAATTTACAGAGCCTGGAGTGCTGGCAAGTATTGTGCCAACATTGTCACGTAAACAATCTTTTACGCACTTAACGGTGGACAATTTGGATTCACTGTCAAAAGCCTCGACACAACGTGTCAAGCATTTCACTTCTTCAATCTTTCCAGAATTAACGCGGCCAAATAATTGCTTTGCATTATATTCGAATCCCATATATTGGCTAAATTCATTGGAGTCCATACCTGAAAAATGGTTATGGCCAAGTGTGTATGTCAAATTACGCGAGTTAGTTGTCTCGATCACCTTATCATTCTCAATCCAATTACGGAACAAATGGAGTTTATGGTCGTGGTCACGAATCTCTACACGGAATTCCTCCAACCACTGCTCAAAACGCTCACTAAAAACGGGGCGCAAATTTGCTGCAAACGCGCCCGTCATCATTAGGCAAACCAAAATAATCTTGTACATTCGATTATATATATAGTAAAACAAAATAATCATTAAGTTGTTTGTAAAAATAAATTACAATCGTCTCAGTCAGTAATCACATACTGAAATGTACAACAGCATTATCAATATTCGATTCAGTACATAATGTAGTATATGGACAGAGCATTAGAATCACGACAATAAATTCGTTTGAACATAAAAAACATAGTAAGCACATAGATCATATGTTACAAATCATAAACCTAAAAACCGATAAAACCAAGTTAGCTAATATCAAATCGAATTTCGATGAACATCATATACACTATGAAATATTTAACGGAATAGATGGATTGGATTATACATTGACTGAATGTGACCGAACACGTTTACGAAACGTAGATTATAATATTTTTAAGCAGGTAGGTGTAGTTGGTTGTCATCTTAGTCATATATGTTTGCTCGAACACTTTGTAAACAATACAACATTAAATCATATGATTGTTTGCGAAGACAACATACGTATAATAGATCCGTGTTTTAATGATGTAATAAATACTATAATGCACGAAGAGTTCGATATTGTGTATATGTATTGTGGAATGGACCCAACGCTGGGACAAAAACCTCACAAACCAGTCACCGAAATATATTCATTGTATAATTGCACCCATCGGTGGTATGAACAAGGCGCCCGTATATATATGATTTCTAGAACTGGTGCAAATAAGGTATTATCTGCTTATTATAGAAGTGAATGTAGAAATGCGATAGATTATTTTATGTTATCTGTATTAGACAATTCTATGGCATTGTATCCAAATATATGCAAATATGACAATACATCGAGTTCAATAGAAGCAAGAGGAGGGCATTAGCATCTAGTTATTACACAAATATTAGTTATCATAATAATATTTGTATTCGTATACAACTACACATCACATAAATGCAGCCGGATTTTCTTCTTATATGAATGTTCATCTTCAAAAAGAAACATTTTAAACTCATAATAAGTATAATTCGACAAATCACGTTGGCAGGTTATCCGCGATAGCAATTTAGGTGTATCCAAATAAACCATATATGTGTATAGACCATTCGTCTTTACCATTTTATCAAACACGATACCTTTGTGCACAATATCTAAATATCCGGGATTATTTGCACATTGATATAGTACGTTACAGTCGGTTTGCACTTTACGTATAGACCGCATGGTTGCATTTACGTATTCCATATCGTTAATCCAATTATCAAAGAAATCACACGCCGATTTGCTTATGTTTTTAACTAAACCATATTCACGAAACAGACACATTTGATTTAATAAGTCAATTAAACGGCGGATTGGGCTAGTAATATGAATATATGGTTGTGCCGACCCTCTATTATGCGTAGTTTGTCTAAATGACTTTACCCCAATTAAATCGTGCACCAGCGTTTCATTTTCATTATACACCACATATTTTCCGGTAGTATTATTCCACGATTTAATAATTCTACCTGCTTCTTCGCTTACATCGACATCATATAACGCATCAATATTTTTGTACGCATCTGCAAATATAACCGACCTAAATATTCCAACCTTTCGGTCGAGTAAATTCAGCCCAGTGTACGAATTCATTTGCACCATCCAATGGGCAACCACATCATGACTGTCTTTGACCGTTTTATCCATTAATTTGGAAAGCAGAAACAGTTCGTTATATCGGTTATTGGTTCCGCTAACCAATTTCGGTTCTTCATATCTGTAATTTTTTTTCACACGTATCAGTGTGTTTTTGTAGTGAATGCGGTCTCGGTCAATCGTGCCATCCATGGCAACACAAAACTCCATTGATAATGCAAACCGATCTTGTTTCTCTTGTAAACTACATAACGTATCTGTTAAAATGGTTGGCAACATGGGTCGGCGATGATCCGGCAAATAAATAGTAGAAACACGCTTACTGAATGTGTTCCACAGGCCCAGTGTTTCTAACCACACAAATACATTGGCAATATATACAGTGACTTTCCATCCACATTGAATATTGTCAACGACTTCATGTTCAATGTGAAATCCGTCGTCGAAATCCGTGCTATTTTCGGGGTCAATCGTAAATACATAACGTTCGCGATGGTCCTCGATTTGAAAATTCGAATTTTTATAAATAGCCGCAATGTATTCATCTTGTGTTTTCTGTCGAAGAACGTCGGTCGCTTTCTTGGTGAAATCCGTAAGAGATACATGTAGGCTTTTACAATATAATTGATATTCGAAAAAACAATCCAAATTATCCACGTCTCCAATGGTTTCCGTTAACATTCCGTATGGATGTTGATGGTCCCAGTTGTCAAACTTAAATGTTACAAATTTGTTTTTTTGGACTTTAGAGAAACCCACTTTGATATCATATGGCACTAAAAATACGGGTAGATGTATGTCGTCGGGTATACATCTATACAACAGCCGCTTTTTATTTTCAGTTCGACCGAATGTTTTGTTGTCTTCTAACATAAGAACTCCGGCCAATTGATTGCTACTACGTACTATTGACCGAACCACGTTGATTTTGTTAGGTAAATCGGGTCGAAATTCAAAAATATCGTCCATGAACATCTTATGTTCGAGTGGTATTATTTGATTCAACTCTGGAACTATATTTGGGTCTATTTCTTTTCGGTCTTCTACATTATAAAACAAATGATTTGAATAATTACGGTCCACAATAACGACGCGATAGAGGTTCATTTGGTTGGTGTATACATATAATATATGTGATTAGTTTCATATCATTTTGTAAACTATTTATGATGCAATGTCCTCGTTGATAATATCGTCAGCGCCATCCTCGATTATCGGCGTTAGTGTGCATTTCCCTTCAATGTAATAATGTGTTTCATCCAATATCCAGCCCCCTTCGTTCTCCATAATGTAAGGGTCGCAATCCATTATGGTTAATTCAGCCGGACCATATTCACCATCGTCTGCATCGTCAACTGGTTCGCATGCAGTGTCTAATATTTCGTTGACTTCGTCGTCGGTATAATCATGCTCATCTTGTAAGTCCACATATATGTCACAACTTTCGGTAGACTCGCGAAACTCATGTTGATATTCAGTCAAATATATACCTTCCATTTCTAATATATCACTTTTTTCGAGTGGATTCAGCCAAATCGTCGCAGAACCATTTCGCCAAACCGTTGTATAGATTATGGTTACTAACTTTTGTGTAGAAATGACCTTGGTATAATGAGCCGTCTCGATAAACGATTTCTTGCATTCGGGGCTAATTATATATTCGCTTCGAAGTGTATCAACAAACTGCATTTTGTATATAATAATTTGGCGTGATAGGTTTATATGCATTGCAAACTATATTGTTAGAATGAAGGTATATAACACGCAATCGTCGATGCAATTATGAGAACCTGCGCACATGCCTTTGTAATTTTTTTATGTATAATATGTATATATCTGCGTCGTTTTGTGATGTATTATTTGTTGCGAAAACTACGACATTATTATCACGGCAGAGAATTTCATGTATTTATGATTTCTTTTTTAGTATATGTCTGTATAAACATGATTGAGAACTACATTCATTACAATATCGGCAGAAACAAAGAATCCGGATATCAAATCGAATTTTCAAACCCATCTCCATTGGACTGGTCAAAAATAGCAACAGTAATGTTGGTATTTGCATTATTGCAAGGTATTTTTACAATAACAATAGAACGGTATTGGACTAACTGATATATTAGTTCATAAATTCCACACATTTGAGAACATACCATAATGATGTTCTCAAACCATAATAAACTATCACAAAAACCCTAATAAAACGATGGTCTTATAATTTATCAGTAATCCAGGTTCTCCATATGCCTCCAAAAGTTTATAAGAAATATACAAAGAAGTCTTCGTCTGCATCGACTGTCGCAATAAACACACATGCAAAATATTTGTTTATTGTCGAATCGCCATCGAAATGTGCAAAAATAGAACATTTTTTAGGTGAAGAATATTGTTGCATTGCGTCAATGGGACATTTTAGAGCAATTGATGGGTTAAAATCCATAGACACGAAAAATACTTTCCAGCCTACGTTCTCCATTATCGATGAAAAAAAGGACCATGTAGCACAAATGAAAAAAATTATTTCCAGGTTCTCCACTTCGAACATATTTTTAGCAACAGACGATGATAGAGAAGGCGAAGCGATTGCATGGCATATATGTATGCAGTTCGAACTTCCAATCGAGACAACAAAACGCGTTATATTTCACGAAGTAACCAAAGATGCCATACAATCATGTGTGAAAACCCCCACAATCGTTAACATGAATTTGGTTCATGCACAACATGCCCGGCAGGTTCTCGATATTTTGGTCGGTTACAAGATTTCGCCTTATTTATGGAAGTATTTGTATAATAACAAATCGAATTCGCTATCGGCAGGTAGGTGTCAAACTCCCGCATTGCGGCTCGTATACGAGAACCACAAATCACGCACCGATATCATGGACGAAAAATATAAAATAAGCGCAACCTTTTTTGCAAAAAACCTAGTATTTCACTTAAACAAAGACATTTCTTCCAAGGTCGATGTTCTCCAATTTCTCGAATTATCTAAGAACTATGAACACAAATTGTCTGTAGGTGAATATAAAAAGTCGACACGAGAACCTCCAAAACCATTCCACACATCTAGATTATTACAAGTGGCGAGCAATGTTCTCCATATGTCACCAAAAGATACTATGAATATTTGTCAAAAATTATATCAAAGTGGTTTCATAACCTATATGCGTACTGAAAGTACCAAGTACTCCAAAGCCTTCTTGGAAAAGGCAGGAAGTTACATTGAACAACTATATCACAACAAAAAATACGTAGGTAATTTAGACCAATTGGAGAACACGGATACAAATAATCCACACGAAGCCATTCGAGTCACTCAAATTGATGTACGCGCAATCGGTAATTGTGATGATACCCGAATGAACACAATGTATAAATTAATATGGAAGAATTCCGTGGAAAGCTGCATGTCCGCAGCAACTTACAATGTATCTCATATCAAAATAACTGCCCCGATGGATACGCATTATACATATACAATTGAAGTTCCGTCTTTTCTTGGATGGAAAAAAATAGAGGAAAAGGGAGAACCTGCCGAAAATGAAAATGTTCTCACATCATTGCGCATGTATTTATTGAATTTAGAGTCGTCAAACGCACCTGCGACATATAACACAATAACCAGCGAGTTACACGTGACAAATAAACATCAGCATTATACGGAAGCCAGTTTAATTAATACATTGGAAACTCTCGGCATTGGTCGTCCATCAACATTCGCAACCATTGTAGATACCATTCAAGAACGAGGTTATGTAATGAGAACGGACATAGATGGAATTGCAAAGACGTGCGAAGAATACCAATTAACAGGTCAAACAATCAATACGACCAAAGTAGAAAAAGTATTCGGCGCAGAAAAGCAAAAATTGGTTATCCAGCCCGTGGGAATATTGACTATTGAGTTTCTGTTACAATATTATCAAGATATGTTCTCATATGAGTATACAAAAAACATGGAATATGAGCTGGATAAAGTCTCATGTGGAGAACATGCTGACTGGGCGGCCATTTGTAGAGATTGTGTAGCCGAAATTAAGCGCCAATCCATGAGTCTTCGTCAAATTACAAAACAATCGTATGTTATTCAAGACGGGTATGAATTTATATTCGAAAAATACGGCCCATCGATAAAGCACACATTGGAAGACGGGACGGTTGAATATATTGCTGCACGAAAAAATGTAGATTTAGAAAAACTAAAGGCGAATGAATATACATTAGACGAATTAATTGAAACAACAGAGCGAAATATCGGGAAATTGGAGAACCAAGACGTATATGTCAAAACCGGCCGTTATGGAATGTATGTAGAATATGGTGACAAACGCATTAGTATCAAATCACCCGACTTAACATTCGAGTCTATTACTATTGCCGATGTAGAAAAATTATTAGAAACACCCAAAGAAAAATCCGTATTACGAGAACTGAATTCTCAAATGGACATTCGAAGAGGACAATACGGCGCATATGTGTATTATAAGCGACCTGATATGAAAAAGCCGCAATTTTTAAATATTAAGAAATGTCCACATGGTTTTTTAAACTGTTCGGTAGAAACATTGGTAGAATGGTTATGTACAACGTATAATTTACCACCCCCATAAAATCTCCAAGTATTATATTAAGAACATTTAACATGGATATATTTTTCATATATAGAATATTATCATGGATAAACGCGAATTTCGGGGAGGCATCATTTGATGGTATAAAGGGTGTATTAAAATATGTAAGAAACCTAGCAATAATAGTTGCATGGTCAATCTTATTGATATTAATGTTGACTTACATACCGACTATCGGTGTATTTTCATGTATGTTTTTTAATCTGTTATTTACACTTAGTTGTGGAATTACATTCTATAAATTATTCCAAAGCGGAACTGATATTGGGGTTCTCCCATATATTTTATTAATCGCAACTATTTTCATGGTAGTTTCATCCATTATCGTATGTATATCCTACAATAAATATGCATCAAAATATGAAGAAAAGACGGGAACCGCGCCAACATTAACTGGATTATATAAGGAGTATTATAATCATTATAAAAATAGTATGATATTTGTTGTAATTAGTGGTATAATCGCCACACTTACACAAACACATATATATACGGATAAATCTATGATCGGCTTTGATAAATTCTGGGATCCAACCAGTTCATGGAAATTACGTGCATTACATGGAGCCAATGCAGCGGCGACGATTGTATATGCAATCAGTTCAATAACTGCAATAAACAACTCTACCAAATTCATTCATATATATCGCAGCCTGGTAATATAAAATGTACGGAATGCGTATAAAAAAATAATTACATATCTTCATAATATTAACTATGAAATATTATGAAACCACTTTCGATGAATATATCCAATCTGCAGAAAAATATAATATACATCCCGAATTAAATGAAACGTTTACGAAGTTCCCCCAAAATGTATACCAATTAGAAAATACCATCATATACGGGCCATCTGGCGTTGGGAAATACACGCAAATGCTATTGGCACTAAAAAAATACAGCCCATCTCACATGAAATACGATAAAAAAATAACCGTCACTACGGACAAACAAGAATACATATATCGAATCAGCGATATTCATTATGAAGTTGACATGGCTCTGTTGGGATGTAATTCGAAAACACTATGGCATGAAATATTCTTTCAAATCGTCGACATCATATCAGTAAAACAAGACAAAATAGGTATTATTGTATGTAAAAATTTCCATCAAATACACTCCGAATTATTAGACATATTTTATAGTTACATGCAACAATACAATCATAGTCACACAAATATTATCGTAAAATTCTTCATAATAACGGAACATGTTAGTTTTATGCCCACTTCCATATTAAATGTGTGTCATCTAATAAAAATACCGCGTCCGGATACAGTTCATTATCAGCATATTCACTATGCCCGGACGAACCAAATGTGTCAGGTGAAACCCGAAAATTTCGTCGAACGAATCACTTACAATAAAAATAAGTATGATTCTCCACCGACCGCTGTAATAAATCAACTTGACCAAATCAGTCCATCAAATATATTAAACATTAAGGAAACACGACAGTTTGATTTATATGATGGTTACAGTAGCACACTACCAGAAGATATTTTCAACATTGTTTGTGATAAAATTATTGCGGACATGTATGCAATCGATAATTCGAGTTTTATGGAATTGCGCGAAAGTTTGTACAATATATTGACCTATAATCTGGATGTAACGGAATGTATATGGTATATATTGTCGCACTTTGTAATGTCGGGCGAATTGACTGATGAAGACATGTCACAAATATTAGACCGCATGTTTAAGTTTTTAAAATATTACAACAATAACTATCGTCCCATATACCATTTAGAGAGTATATTATTTTATATAGTAAATAAGATTCACAATCTAGATGAATAAAACTACTGCATACCAATGTTTAGATTTGGATATAAATAATCCGGACATCGATGTGGATATGATAAAACGACAATACCGGTTAAAAGCACTTATTTACCACCCAGACAAAAATAAGTCGCCGAATGCAGTGCGCAAATTTCAGGAAATTCACGATGCATATGAATATGTATTGAGGGCAGAGGAGTATGCAAATCGTGAATTTTCCATGCACGATAGTCATATGGCAGATGATGCTAACGACGAATCTTACCGGAATTTATTTATGATATTTTTAAAGAAAATATTAGAAAATGAAACAGGACAATCCGTATTCTATAACATTATACAGCGCATTACGACCATGTGTGAAGTAAAGGCATTTGAACTATTAGAACGACTCGACAAGCCAACATTAATAAAGACATGCATTATTTTAACGAAATATAAAGAAGCATTTCATATTACAGACAATATAATCGAAAAAATTACACAACTAATACAAACGCGAAACGAGAACGATGAATGTATCATATTAAACCCATCACTAAAAGACTTATATAACAACAATTTGTACAAGTTATCGGTGAATGGTGAAACATATATTATTCCACTATGGCATCACGAATTGGTGTATGACAATCTAGGTCACGATATATATGTAAATTGTTTGCCGGACTTACCAGATCACATAAGCATCGACGAGAACAATAATATACATATTGTAGTCAAGTATAATATACACGAAATATGGGAGCGTGAATACATACAAGTGCAATGTGATGCAATGTGTTATCCTATACAAGTGAACACATTGAAATTAACCCATAAACAAAACGTCATATTTGCAAAACAAGGGCTATCCAAAATAAACGCGAAAAATATATATGATGTATCGAATAAAAGCGATGTATATGTGACTGTGCACCTAACGTTGTAATAGATCAGGTGGAATAATTTTCGTAGCATAATAATGCCGAGCAATTTCCACACCAGTTATGGTGTCATATACTGGCGCATACAGATCGTTATTTTTTATTTCTTCATATAGACGTTTTGAAGTAGATGGGTCTTCGTTGTAAAATGTATATAAATTTTTACAAAACAAATGAAATTCACGCATCGTATCTATGATGGGTGTATTATAAATATCCAGCAGTGCTTTTTGAACAATTGGGTGTTTGGGGGTGCATCCAATGATTCCCTGAAAAATAGTGCCCACGTAATAAGAAGAATTAATCGAAAAAAAAGAATAGTCCTGCACAACATCGTTTATATTCACTAACAAAATGGCATCACAATCCATGTAGACTCCGCCGTTCAAATATAAGAAATAATATCGAAATAAATCGGCGCGATGTTCTCCATATTGCAACGAATAAAATTTTTCAATTACATTTGGAAGTTCGGATATAGGATTTTGTTGAAAAAACCGGATAATTTCCATATCATTGTAGTGTTCGTATGTCCACCCGGGAATATTACGTTGTATCAGGTCGACTACATATTGTTGCGGCTTTTCTCGAGAAGTTTGTACAAAAATATGCGGAATTGACATAATATGATAATTTATAGATCATATTATTTATACCATTATAGTAATACTATAATGATAACATACGTTGTTATGCGTTTAACCCCGAATATAAAGATGTCTGTGCAATTATATGGAAACTATTATTAGACCTATAATTGGATTTAATTTTGAATACTTTAAGAATGATTTATTAGGAAATTATAGTATTAGTTCAGGAAATGAATGGGAACCACATATAACAAGTTTCGTTAAATTATATAAGAGTTTTTTTACTATCGAAAACATTATCGATATTGGCGCAAATTTTGGTTATCATACTATTTGTTTTTCACAATGTGCGAATGGACATGTAATTGCATTTGAGCCACAACAACAAAATTTCGAATTACTTGAAAGGAATGTACAACATAATAATGTTAACAATGTTATTTTATACAACTTTGCATGTGGAGACGAGAATTGTGACGTCACAATGCCGTTCATTGAAAATCCAACAACAATGATAAATATGGGAGATATTACACCTAATATTTTAGTAAATGAGAAATTTACAGTCACACGGTCTATCATATTAGATGAATTTGAACTTCCTTCGAAAATCGATCTAATCAAAATTGATGTTCAGGGGTGGGAGAAAAAAGTGTTATCTGGTGCACATAAGTTATTATGTGTACATAAACCAATACTAATTGTCGAGTTTGAATATTTCCAATTAGCCAAGACAAATACATCATGTGCAGACTTATTTGAATTTATTAGAAGTAATAATTATTATATATTTTATTTGGAATATAAATACCCGAGCGATCACGTGTGTGTTCATAATGATCATTTAGATGATTTTAGAAATAAATTTCAAGGCTATATTTTTCCTCACATGACTGATAATAATATTAACAATAATATTATGCATAACATCACTGAAAAAATAGTAATATCATAAATGCATATGGTATTATTGATTCTTCATATCAAATTTAGTTAGCAACCATGAGTCTATGACATGTACCAATATCAAATATATGGGTAGACACATATCCATTCTGTTCTATTAAGATAATAAATCTTGTCAAACATAATATGATAATTTATAGATCATATTATTTATACCGATTGCGGTCATTACATAAAAAAATATACAGTATATACTAATCAGTTGTCTTTGTGATTTGCTTTTTATGATTTGCTTTTTATGATTTGCTTTTTATGATTTGCTTTTTATGATTTGCTTTTTATGATTTGCTTTTTATGA
>JACCDO010005830.1_pt1 | contig 23648 bp, 21 predicted proteins | sample 7446101 | NCBI WGS metagenome assembly JACCDO01 (sample SAMN15323440, study PRJNA562643) | freshwater metagenome | isolation source: river surface water | place: USA:Blue River Watershed | collected 2017-08-16
AGGGTGAAGAACGGCATGAAGTTCAACTTGACACCGGTCTTAGCTACGAAGTTAGCCTGAACAGCTTTGCGAAGGTTTGCAATCTTGGTGACATCCACCTCAACCACGGTGGTCAACTGCGCGCTGGACTGCATCGAAGCCACTGCGCGTTCTGCTAAAACCTTGCGAAGGCGAGACATCGGCTCGGTGGTTCCACGAAGAGGTGAAGCAACTACCGGTGCTGCAGCCGCAGCAGGGACCGAGGCCACTGGAGCGCTTGAGCCAAAGGCGAGCACGTCTTCCTTACGAATGCGGCCACCCACACCGGTGCCTCTAACCTTGGTCAGGTCAACACCCATGTCGTGGGCAAGCTTGCGAACGATCGGGGTTATGTAGTTCGGGTCAGATTCGTTGTCAGTCGACATAGAAGCGACAGGCGCCGCTACCGGTGCAGCGACCGGTGCTGCCACAACTGGGGTGGCGACAGCCGGGATTGGTGCCGGAATTACTGGAGCAGCTGGGGTGGTGGCCACAGGCGCTGCAACAGGTGCGGCGACAGGAGCAGGTGCTTCAACCGCAGGGGCAGGCGCTGGAGTCTCGACCGCAGCAGGCGCAGGGGCAGCAGGTGCGGTAGCAGCACCGTCACCGATGACTGCAAGAACTGCTCCAACAGCAACGGTCTCATCTTCCTGAACCATGATTTGCTGGACTACGCCGGCAACAGGGGATGGAATTTCGGTGTCGACCTTGTCTGTGGATACCTCAACCAGTGGCTCGTCAACAGCGACGGTGTCGCCGACTTTCTTCAACCATCGGGTGATGGTTCCTTCGGTTACAGATTCTCCAAGCGCTGGAAGAACAACTTCGCTCATGACTTAGTCCCTTTACTTTTAGGCGTGTGCGTGTAGTGGCTTGCCGGCAAGAGCCAAGTGGGCTTCACCGATTGCTTCGTTCATGGTTGGGTGTGCGTGGATGTGCGGAGCAACATCCTCTGGGTATGCTTCCCAGTTCACGATTAGCTGAGCCTCGCCAACCTGCTCACCGGCTCTGGAGCCGATCATGTGGAAGCCGACCACAGGTCCATTGTTCTGGCGAACTAGCTTCACAATTCCGGCGGTGCCAAGAATGTTGCTCTTGCCGTTTCCGGCGAGGTTGTATTCGTAGGTTGAAACGTTGTCGGTTCCAAACTTCTCTCTAGCCTGGGCTTCGGTGAGTCCCACCGATGCAATCTCTGGCTCGCAGTAGGTCACGCGAGGGATGCCCCACTCGTCAACCTTTACCGGCTTCAGGCCGGCAATCTCCTCGGCGACAAAGATGCCCTGCATGAAGCCGCGGTGGGCTAGCTGCAGACCTGGCACGATGTCACCCACGGCATAGACGCCTGGCAGGTTGGTCTGAAGGCGATCGTTGGTAAGCACGAAGCCGCGGTCCATCACGACGCCCTGCTCCTCGAAGCCAAAGCCGGTCGCATTTGGCCCGCGACCAACGGCGACCAAAAGCAGTTCAGCAGAGATTTGCTCGCCGTTTTCAAGCTCAACAGTCACACCGCTGGCGTCCTGCGAAACAGACTTGAAGCGGTTTCCAAGCTTGAAGTCAATACCGCGCTTGCGGTAGGCGCGCTCAAGCACCTTGCTCATAGCGGGATCCTCATTTGGAACCAAGCGGTCCAGACCCTCGATGATTACCACTTCAGCTCCGAAGGAGCGCCAGATTGAAGCAAACTCAACACCGATTACGCCGCCGCCGAGAATTGCCACCTTGTTAGGTACAAAATCCATCTGCAGAGCTTGATCGCTGGTGATAACGCGTCCGGCGATTTCAATTCCCAGGGTTCGGGTGTTGGAACCGGTGGCCAGAATCACGTTCTTTCCGGTGTAGTTCTCACCGTTTACGGTCATGGTCTTGGGTCCTGTCATGCGACCCTCACCGGTTACGAAAGTGATGTTCTTGCTGGAGACGAGTCCAGTGAGGCCCTTGTAGAGCTTTTCGATTATGGAGTCGCGGTATTTATTCACCGCAGTCATGTCAATCGACTGGAAGGTGGCGTTTACTCCGTAGGCACCAGCCTCGCGGGTCACGTCTGCTACCTCGGCGGAGTGCAACAGCGCTTTGGTCGGAATGCAACCACGGTGCAGGCAGGTACCGCCAAGCTTGTCACGTTCGATTAGCGCAACGCTCATGCCGAGTTGCGCTCCTCTGAGGGCCGCAGCGTATCCGCCGCTACCGCTACCAAGGATTACCAAGTCAAAGTTGTGGTCGGCCATAGTGATTGCTCCAAATTCTCGCCAAACAGACCAATCCTAATACCTTTGGGCTTTAGGAATGCTTAGTCATTTCAATCACGGTGCGAATCATCACACCGGTTGCTCCAGAGGGATAAACCGAGTACGGAGCAAAGTCATTGTTGCCACTCGATGCAATATCTAGGTGTGCCCAGCTGGCATCTTTGGGAACGAATTCAGATAGGAATATTCCACCGATCAGCATGCCACCGGCTCGGTTTCCAATCTTGACGTTTGTCATATCCGCCAGTTCAGAGTTCAAAAGCTCGCGCAACTCGCTCGGCATTGGCATGTGCCACAACAGCTCTCCGGTCTTTTCTGCCGCCTGCTTAGCAAGTTCAACGGCCGCACCGCTACCCATCAGACCCGCGTAACGGTGGCCCAGTGCGATGGTGGCCGCGCCGGTCAGAGTGGCGATGTCGATGATGTGGTCCGGGGACAGCTCGGATGCGAGGGCTAGACCATCGCCAAGTACCAGGCGACCTTCGGCGTCGGTGTTTAGCACCTCCACGGTCTTGCCATTGCGAAGCGTTAGGACATCGCCTGGACGCGTTGCCTCGCCGCTTGGCATGTTTTCGGCCAAGCACATAAAGCCTGTGATGTCAGCCTTCACCCCAAGCTGAGCCGCTGCAACCACGGCTCCAAGCACGGAGGCTGCACCGGCCATGTCGTACTTCATGCCGACCATTGACTCGGCAGGCTTTAGCGATAAGCCACCAGTGTCGAAAGTAATACCCTTACCCACGAGCGCAAAGTGCTTACCACCGCCGCGGTAAGTCAGCTTGACCAGGCGCGGTGGGCGTACCGAACCCTTGCCTACGCCCAGAATGCCGCCGCAGCGTTCTTTTTCTAACTTCTTCTCATCCCAAATCTCAACCTCGATCGGAAGCCCCTTGGCAAGCGCTTTTGCCTCCTGGGCTAGCTTGTCTGGCCAGAGCTCATTGGCCGGGAGATTGATCAGTTCCCGAATCGCGACGATGGTCTCGGCAACCTTTATCTCGAGTGCTATGTCAACCTGTTCCGGGCAAACAATCAAAACTTCTAAATTCGAAGCAGAATCCTTTTTGAATTGGGATGGGGTCTTCTGCCCCAGCACTGCACCTTCTGCGAAGGCTTTCGCCTCTTGCGCATCCTTCGCAACCAGAACTAGTTGAGCCTTGTCGCTTGCTGCCCTGACCGCTGCCGCAGCAAAGTCGGATGGTTTGTAAATTGAACCGACGCCTATAACGAGTGCGACGTTTTGCCCAACCAGGATTCTTGCCGCAGTTCCTGGCTTCTTATCCGCCTTGTGCAGGTCAAGAAGTTGCTGGGTAATTCCGTGTTCAGACGTCAGCAGTCCAGAGTCCGAGAGCGGAATAGCGATCTGGTGTGGAGTGGTTGGAGAAGAGGTTGCGGAAGCGACTTTAATCATTCTTCAAGCTTAGGTGAGTTAGTATCGGGCCATGGCAGAGCTGTATCGAGTTTTCGAATCTGAGACCGAAATCAAGGGTCTTCCGATGCTTGCCATGCTCTCTGGCTTCACGGATTCTGGGCAAACTATTTCTCAGTTGTCGGAGCATTTATTTGCACACTTGGACAACGAGCTACTGGTTCGATTCAGCAACGACGAACTGCTTGATTACCGATCTCGGCGACCTCTGCTCTACTTTGAGAAAGACCACATCGATTCCTATGAGCCTCCGGTGCTCGGTCTTTATTTGGTTTACGACGAGGCAGGAAGTCCGTTTCTGCTGCTTGAAGGCTACGAACCCGATTTCAAGTGGGATGCCTTCGCAGAGGCGGTTGGGGACTTGGTTGATCGGTTCGAGGTTTCTTCGATGACATGGGTGCACTCAATCCCGTTCCCAATTCCACACACTCGTCCAGTGGGCATAACGGTGTCAGGAAACCGTGCCGACCTCGTCGAGCGTTATTCCGAGTGGAAGCCTCAGACTCAAGTTCCTGGCAATGTCATTCACCTGCTGGAATACCGGCTTGGCAAGACCGGATTGACTACCACGGGCTTTGTTCTCCTCGTACCTCATTACTTAGCTGACAACGAGGTTCCAGCTTCCGCTTTGAGTGGCCTAGAGCTCATTACCGCAGCCACCGGCCTAGTTTTTCCTACCGATGAGATTCGTGAGCGTGCCGCAAAGTTTGCGCTGAAGGTCAATGCTCAGCTCGAAGAGAATGCCGAACTGGCGAAGCTGGTTGCAACCTTAGAGCAGAGCTACAGCTCGGGTTCGGGCCCATCACGGTCTCCAATCGGTAAACCGCAGACCGCACCACCAAGTGCGGACGAGATCGCCGAAGAGCTCGAGAAGTATCTTGCAAACATGTCAAAAGACGAACCGACTGCGGAATAAACTCAGGTATTTCTTAGTTATCTACACCATCACGCCAGATTTAGTGGCATAATTACCACCTAAACCCTTTCAGGTCATCCGACTTGACAAGGGTTTAAAGTCTGCCTAAAAAAGAGGTCCATCATCGCAACCGTATCCAAGGCCAAGGCCAAAGCAACCAAGCCTGCCGGCAAAGCAAGCAAGGCCAAGTCCGTTGTCGCCGATGATGAAGAAGAGGACATCGACGACGAGATTGAACTGGAGTCAGTCGATCTAATCGTCGCTGAGGTGCAGGAAACTGGTGACTCGGCAGCCGAGGAGCACAAGGACGATGAGGCCGAGCCGGCCGTTGACCTGGCAGCTTTACCTTCCGACGTCCTGGTTCTCAGTGATGACGATGATGATATCCCGGCCCAGAACCTAACTATTTCCGGCGCGACTGCGGACCCGGTGAAGGACTACCTAAAGCAGATCGGTAAGGTTGCGCTGCTAAACGCCGAGCTCGAGGTAGAGCTAGCAAAGCGCATTGAGGCCGGCTTGTTTGCCGAAGAGAAGCTTGCAACCTCAAAGAACCTTGCCCCAGCCGAGCGCCGCGATTTGACCTGGGTTGTCAAAGACGGAGCCCGCGCCAAGAGTCACTTGCTGGAGGCCAACCTTCGTTTGGTGGTTTCCCTTGCGAAGCGCTACACCGGGCGCGGCATGCAGTTCTTGGACTTGATTCAAGAGGGAAACCTGGGTCTAATCCGCGCGGTAGAAAAGTTTGATTACACCAAGGGATACAAGTTCTCCACATACGCAACCTGGTGGATTCGCCAGGCAATCACACGTGCCATGGCAGATCAGGCCAGAACCATTCGTATTCCGGTCCACATGGTTGAAGTGATCAACAAGTTGGCTCGTGTTCAGCGCCAGTTGCTGCAAGACCTGGGTCGCGAACCGACCCCTGAGGAATTGGCTGCCGAATTGGACATGACCCCTGAGAAGGTCGTAGAGGTCCAGAAGTACGGCCGCGAGCCGATCTCGCTATCTACTCCGCTTGGCGAAGATGGCGACAGCGAGTTCGGTGACCTAATCGAAGACACCGAGGCCGTTGTCCCAGCAGATGCCGTTGGTTTCACGATGTTGCAACAGGAGCTCGAGCGCGTGCTTGACTCACTTCACCCAAGAGAGGCCGGAGTTATTCGCTCCAGGTTTGGATTGGGTGACGGCGTGCAAATGACGCTGGATCAAATCGGTGAGAAGTTCGGCGTTACTCGCGAGCGTATTCGTCAGATTGAATCCAAGACGATGTCAAAGTTGCGTCACCCTTCGCGCTCACAGCTTCTTCGAGACTATCTAGATAGCTAATGCGCACTTTCCTGGCGATGGCGCTGGGGAAAACGACTCGTTTTCTTCTGCGTCTAGTTAGACGTGGCGGAGGTTCTGCGCTGCCAGGCACGATTGCGGCAGCTATTCAGCCCAAACTGCTAGAACGAGCCATCCAATCCGCCCCTATGGGTTTGGTCGTGGTGAGCGGCACCGCCGGTAAATCGAGCACCACTAACCTCGTGGTCTCTTTGCTACGCGCCCACGGACTAAAGGTATTTACAAACCCATCGACCGCAAATATTCGACAGGGTTACTACGCATCCGTCCTGCAATTTGGCAATCTTCGTGGTCAAATCGATGCCGACATAGTTGTGCTGGAGTGGGATGAGGGTCACGGTGCAGCATTGGCCAAGGACCTCAAACCCAGATTGAGCATCATCACGAATGTTTTGTCAGACCAGTTGGATCGATTTGTCGATCCCGTCTACGTGCAAGAAAAGCTCTCCGAGATAATCAACAATTCCCAGCTAGTCATAGCTAATCGAGACGATAAGAATGTCGCGCAGATTGCAGCTTCGCATCCCGACTGCTACGGCTTTGGCCTGGCTGCGGACTTGGTCGAATCGGGCCCGCACTACGCCATTAACTTTGGCGAGCACCCGGAACTATCAGCATCGGCACTGATTCGAGCTGCCACCGCCGAGCGATTGCTGGTTATGCTCAAGGGTCTTGACCTCGAGATCGCTGGCAACTTCGAGAATCTCTCGCAAGCCATGAACACGGCGGCCGCTCTGCTAGCTATCGACTGCTTGATTGATATAGATCGTGAGCTGGTAGCCAACACCATTGAGGCTTTGCCTCCAGTTTTTGCCCGTGATGAGATGGCAGTGATCAGAGATCGATCTGTGCGCCTGATGTTGGTCCAGAACCCAACCAGCTTTCAACTGAATCTCGACAAATTGAAAACCACACCCCACCCAATCATGTTGATGGCGGGAAGAGACATTCATGATCCAAGCTGGCTTTGGACGGTCGATTTCCGGAACTTGGACTATGTGGACGTGGTCTCAGGATTCAATGCGCATGAGCTGGCTCTCAGGCTCCATTACGCGGGCGTCAAGGTGAGACTGGTGGAGCCTAAAATCGATGAGGCTAATGAGCACTTCGCGAATCTCGCGGGGGAGGAACCAACAATCGTGTTTTCGGCGGACGCTATGCGCCGCACGAGAAGGTACCTGGGTCTGGCGAAATGATCAAACTAGCGAGTTTTAGACCAGAGTATTTTGACAATAACGGCGATCAGGCAAACATCGCAGTACTCGGCTCTCACCTCGAGGCGATGGGTAAAGAGGTCGAGGTATCGACCGATTGTCAGAATTCAGATTTCCTTCTCATCGGGGATAGTTCCATTGCAGCTCACGCTCACTTCGAAATCGAACTTTTGGGGCTTGTGCCAGAGCTGAAATCTAGGCTCCAAGCCGGAAAACCAACGCTACTGGTCGGGCGAAGCTGGGAGTACCTAGCGCCCTTGTTGGGAATTCCGACTCTGCATGGCGATCGGATCTCTAAGTTTTTGAAGCTCAGCGCCTTGGGTCACGAAGTGATTGGTTACCACAATTCGACGTTGGTCGAGCCTCGATTCTTTTTGTCCGGGGCATTTATTGGAACAACATTATTTGGACCACTGCTTGCAAAAAACCCAAGCATTTTGAAGCAGCTGGCTCAGGCGCTCGGAGTTGAACTCTCTGGGGAGTTCTTCGAGGAAAGTGAAAGGCTCGCAAATTTAGTTCGCGAGACCACTACCTTTTAGAAAGATCCTCTGACTGATCATGCCAAGAGATGGTGATCGGTTCTAACTTGCTCTTGTTGGCATTGCCGTGGTGGGCGCAGAACAGCAGCTCACCGGTTTCAAGTTCGACACGAATGTAAGCCTGAGCGCCGCAAACATCACAGCGGTCGGCAGCTACTAGACGAGAGGTTTCTTTTAGATCTTCCATTTGTTTACATTCAACCACCAAGGGCAGGCAATTCAGTCCCTGTTTCCTCCAGTTTCGCTAACTGCGAAGTGGCAAGCCATAAATACTTCAATCAACGGTTAGATTTCCCCAGTGGAAACCTATTCAGCTAGACACCTCTCCGTCCTTGAGGGTTTAGAGGCAGTTCGCAAACGCCCTGGAATGTACATCGGCTCAACCGATGCTCGCGGTTTGATGCACTGCCTCTGGGAGATCATCGATAACTCTGTCGATGAAGCACTGGCCGGCCATGGTGATCTCATTGAGGTCGAAATTTTTGAAGATGGTTCAATCGAGGTCCGCGATAAGGGTCGCGGTGTCCCGGTGGACATCGAGCCAAGAACTGGCCTAAGCGGTGTAGAGGTCGTTTACACCAAATTGCACGCCGGTGGAAAATTTGGTGGTGGCTCCTACGCTGCTTCGGGTGGCCTTCACGGTGTCGGTGCGTCCGTTGTAAACGCACTGTCATCAAGGTTGGATGTTCAGGTCGATCGCGATGGGGTGACCCATGCCATGTCATTCAAGCGCGGCGAACCGGGGCGGTTCTTTGGCGAGGGACCAGATGCGAAATTTGAGCCATTTGTCGACGGTAGTGAGCTAACCAAAGTCGGAAAAGTCGCCAAGGGTGTCACTGGAACTCGGGTTCGCTACTGGCCAGACCGTCAGATTTTTGAAGCATCAGCTGCCTTTTCGCTAGAGGACCTGGCAAATAGGCTTCGCCAAACCGCCTTCCTGGTACCGGGTTTGCGCCTGAAAGCCCTCGAGCACGCTACCGGAGCGAACTTGGATTACCGGTTCGAGGGTGGCATTGCAGAATACGCCGAGCATCTTGCGAAAGATGTTGCCGTCATGCCGACCAAGCGAATTCAATTCAAATCAACGTTTTTGGAGACTGTTCCAGTGCTTGACGAAGCAAACGGCGCAATGGTTTCCAAGGAGGTCGAGCGCGAGTGTTCGGTCGATATTGCCCTTAGGTGGGGAAATGGTTTTGACACCGAACTTCGATCATTTGTGAACATCATCTCCACTCCCAAGGGCGGCAGTCATCAGGCCGGTTTCGAACAAGCCCTGATTAAGTCTTTCCGCTCGGTAATCGATGCCAACGCCAGAAAGCTCAAAGCAACTGGGCTCAAGATCGAACGCGAGGACTTGCTCGCCGGAATCACTGCGGTGGTGACCGTGAGCCTTCCAGAGCCGCAATTCGAGGGTCAAACCAAGGAGACCCTTGGAACTCCTGCAGTAAAGGGAATTGTCGCTAATGGCCTTGGCGCATGGCTAGACAGCTATCTTTCCGGATCCATTCGCGGCACCAAGCAGGAGGTTGACAATCTCCTAGAGAAGATTGTCAACGAAGCCAAGGCGCGAGTCAGCGCCAGAACGCTCAAGGACACCCAACGTCGCAAGAATGCGCTTGAATCCTCTTCATTGCCAACCAAGCTGGTGGACTGTCGTGCAGACGCAACCGCCGGGTCCGAGCTTTTTATCGTTGAGGGCGACAGCGCTTTGGGAACCGCAAAGTTGGCAAGAGACTCTAAGTTTCAGGCACTGCTGCCAATTCGCGGCAAGATTCTCAATGTTCAAAAGGCTTCGATCGCTGACATGCTTTCCAATACCGAGTGTGCATCCATAATTCAAGTTATTGGCGGTGGCTCCGGGCGAACCTTCGACCTGGACTCGGTTCGTTACGAGAAAATAATCTTGATGAGCGATGCTGACGTGGATGGTGCTCACATCCGAACCTTGCTGCTGACTCTTTTCTTCAGGTACATGCGGCCACTGGTAGAAGCCGGTCGGGTTTACGCCGCTGTCCCGCCGCTGCACAGGGTCATGGTGCAATCCGGACGATCTAAGGAGCCGATCTACACCTACAGTCAGCAGGAGTTGCATGATCTGCTCGCAAAGCTCGAGAAGGCTGGGAAGGCTTATCAAAACCCAATCCAGCGCTATAAGGGTCTTGGCGAGATGGATGCCGATCAGCTCGCGGAGACAACGATGAATCCGCAAAATCGCATGCTGCGCCGCATCACTGCGAAAGATGCACAGGCTGCTGATGAAATCTTTGAACTTCTAATGGGCAATGAGGTAGCACCTAGGCGCGACTTTATTGTGGATTCGGCAGACAGTTTTGACCGAGAGAAGATTGACGCCTAGAGGGCGCTACCAACGTAACTCTCCACCGATGTCCCAGAGCCATCCCTGCGAGTATCGACTGCTGGCGTTCCAATTGGGCGCTCATCAAGATCAAATAGCTGGGGCGATGAGGATGCAAGCGCTGCAAAATACAACTGGTCCTCGCCCTTTAGGAACTTGTGGCACCTAACACCCATCGCTCCGCGACCTTTACGTGGGAAGGCTGTCAGTTCGGTTAGTTTTACGCTGCCAGCATCTGTGCCACCCAGCGACATCGAGGAATTCGAGACGGTGACTACTACCGCTTCGCCACCAGGCACTCCAAAGTAGATCGCCCTACCACTTTGAATGTTCATTCCAGCCATACCTCCGGCGGGAAGTCCTTGCGGCCTGACACTATCGGCCGGGAAAACCAAGAGGTTTCCCTCACTCGTGATGAAGGTTAGCTCTGCTGCATCGTCAGCGGTAGCCACACCTACGACCTCATCGAGATCTTTAAGGGCAATCAGCGAAACCTCTTGCTTGTCTGGCAGCGGACCGGTGAATCGCTTTACGGTTCCTTGAGCGGTCCCCAGGGCATAGGTCTCATCTGAGCGCCAATTGATCACTGCGACAACACGCTTGGCGGTTCCGATGATCTCCTCAGGTTCTGGCAGCTGCGGGGTGACTCCAGCCGAAGCGGCTGGCAAGTCGGCGACATGAACTGCGTGTGCAATGCCATCGCTAGTTACCAAGCCAATGTCAGAGCGGGTCGTGGTTGGCAAAACTCTTAGCTTTGCGTCTTGAAGATCAAGTGGTGGAGTGTTGGTGCGGAATAGCTTGCCGCTTGGCGTGATGCACACAAAGGTGGGTTCATCCTCCAGTTGCGTGACCACCGGTGCCTTCTTGACCACGACCATGCCCGATGCATCAATCAGTTGAGTTCTGCGAGCGTCACCGTACTTTTCCGAAACCTCTTCGAGTTCCTTGCGAATCTGAGTCTTGATTCGAGTTTCTGAACTTAGGAGTGCTTGCAGGGCCTCAATTTCTTTGCGCAATTGATCGGCTTCCGCCTCTAGTTCAATGACACTGAAGCGAGTAAGCCTTCTTAGGCGTAGTTCCAGAATGTGTTCTGCTTGCAGGTCGCTGAGGTCGAAAACCTGAATGAGTCGTGACTTTGCAGCGTCCGCGGTATCACTGGTTCTGATCACCTCGATGATTTCATCGATGTTGAGGACAGCGATCTGTAGACCTTCTAGTAGGTGCAGTCGCGCGTTGCGTCGGTCTAGGCGGTTGCGTGAGCGCCGGCGGACCACCTCCATACGGTGTCCGAGGTAAACGCTGAGTAACTCTATGACCCCAAGTTGCTGAGGCCTGCCAGCAACTAAGGCGATGTTGTTGATGCCAAAGGTCTCTTCGAGCGGGGTGAAACGGTATAGCGCTTCGAGAACCGATTCTGGGTCGAACCCGGTCTTCAGTTCGATAACAAGTCGTAGGCCATTCTCTCGGTCAGTGAGGTCTACAACGTTGTGAATGCCCTCCAGTTTTTTGGAGTTGACTGCATCCCGGATTTTGTCAACCACTCGCTCAGGTCCAACCAGGTAGGGCAGTTCGGTGACCACCAAACCTGTGCGTCGCGGACCCACCGTTTCGATAGAAACTTTTGCGCGAGTCTTTAGTGTGCCCTTGCCTTGCGAATAGGCCTCGAGCAGGCCTTCTGCCACGAGAGCCACACCTCCGGTGGGGAAGTCTGGACCTGGCATGACCTGCATGATTTCTTCGAGAGAAACGGCCGGGTTATCGATCAGCAGCATCAGCGCTGAAATCACTTCGCGCAGATTGTGCGGCGCCATGTTGGTTGCCATTCCAACCGCGATTCCAGCTGCCCCATTCACCAGCAGGTTTGGGAACGCCGCCGGTAATACCTCGGGCTCGCTCAGCTGGGCATCGTAGTTCGGCTGAAAATCCACCACGTCTTCATCTAGGGACTCGTTTAGCAACAGCGCGGCTGGAGCAAGCCTTGCCTCGGTGTAGCGAGCCGCGGCTGGACCATCATCTAGTGATCCGAAGTTTCCGTGCCCATCGATCAATGGGATGCGGAGGCTAAAGGGCTGTGCCATGCGAACCAGAGCGTCATATATCGCTCCATCGCCGTGCGGGTGCAGCTTGCCCATAACTTCGCCGGTAACACGCGCAGACTTTACGTGACCCTTATCTGGGCGCAGACCCATTTCGCCCATCTGGTAAACAATGCGTCGCTGAACTGGTTTTAGACCGTCGCGGGCATCCGGTAGCGCTCTTGAGTAGATAACCGAGTAGGAATACTCCAGAAAGCTTTCGCGCATTTCCTTCGCGACATCAATGTCAACAATGCGTTCTTCTGGATTGGTCATGGTCCCTGATGTGTCAAACTTGAGTGTGCCCTCGACTCTACCCGTTGTTCCCAAAGCCCTAGGGAAGCTGCGGCACGTGTTTTCCTCGAGTCTTCTGGCCGTGCAGCGTAAGCCCAATCCACTGAATCTAAAAAGCGCCAAGCGAATTGTTTGTGTACTGGTAGATGGGCTTGGTGCTGAAAACGTTTTGGAACGAGCAGGGCATGCTCCATGGCTGGCGGCCCACTTGAGCGCTGGGGCGATAACGCACTGCGGGTTTCCATCAACAACGAGCGCAAACATCGCCTCCTTTGCCACCGGACTTATGCCGGGGGAACATGGGCTAGTTGGTCACCAGGTGTTCGATCGGCATTTTGACGAGAAGATCAACCTGCTAACCGGTTGGAATGAACGAACTGATCCTGGGGTGTGGCAACCGCATCGCACCGTCAGCGAGCAGGCAGTGGACGCCGGGGTGGCTGCCTACGTAATAGGTCACGAGGAATATCGCCAGACTGGCTACACCAAGGCCACAATGCGAAAGGCTGAATACATTGCGGCCGAATCTATGTCGGATCGCTTTGATGCTGCTCGAAAAGTTCTTTCAACCCCGGGGGAGTCAATAACTTACCTCTACATTCCTGAGCTCGATAAGTATGGGCATCGAAACGGCTGGCAATCGCAGGGGTGGGCAAATTTACTCGAAGAGCTTGATGCACAACTTGCTAAATTCGCGAGTGCTCTGCCAAAAGATTGTGGCCTGATAGTTACTGCGGATCACGGCATGATGGACTCTCAGCCAGAGCAGCGAATCTACATCGACGATTATGTTGAACAAGGCGGTTTGCTTGAGTGGTTTGGCGGGGATACTCGGGTTGCCTATCTCTATCTCAAAGATAAATCAGCAGCTGGTTCCATGATTGAGAGGCTTCAGGGGCAAGCTTCGCTCTACCAAGCAGTGCTGACCGAGGACGCAATCGCCGCTAACTGGTTTGGTGCAGTGGGGGAGATGGCCGCGCAACGACTTCCGGAGGTCATGCTTTTGGCGCGTTCGAACTTCACTTTGTTCCACAGCGTCTATTCAAAAAAACGCAGCATCGAGATGACGGCGCATCATGGAGGATTGAGCTCCGCGGAGCTTCGAGTGCCGTTAGTCCGCGTCGGACTCTAGGCTTCCGGCCCCAAGGACGATCTCATCCCAGCTTGGCAGAGCAGCCCTACCCTTTGCGGTCTGAGGCTTCAATTCTGAAGCGGTCTGCTCTCGCCGAGATCTAAGTTCCTGCACTAGATCGTGCACCGACGCACCAGCCGGTTCCTTCTCAACGACTGGCTCAGCCGCTTCCTCCTTCACCGGTGGGGTGAAGATGGAATCACGGATGCTGTGTGCCTTGCCAATCTTCCTGGCTGACTCACTGTTGGGTTCGATCACGCGAGAGCGTGGGTCAAATAGCCAGCTGTAGCTGTTCGCGCCCTTGGCAATAATCTCCCAGCCCAGTTCGGTTTTGATTGCCTTGAAGACGACCTCGGGGTCGCTAGCCAGCACCATGTCCTCGAAGCGCTTCATGGTCGGACCATCTGGCAAGGTGGTGTTTAGCGCCGCGTCGATTACGTAGCGAATCTCGTCAAGGATTGGAAGGGCGAACGGTTCTACCGCGGATTCTGGAACTCCGAGGTTTGCTGCCACCTCAGTTACAGATAGACCGGCTCGAATCTGCTGCTGGACTTCCCTGGGGGTGAACGAAGAACTATCGACTGGCTGAACCTTACGTATGGCATCTCGCACCTGGTCGTCGATCAAAGTTCTAGCACGGGTGCCCTCGGCGGTTTCAAATACTAAGTAGTCACCCTCGCGCGAAACGAACTTAAGCTCCATGATTTACGCTCCTTGGCATTGAGTTTGGCAAATCGATACCCATTTATGTGGAATTGCCGCGGTGAGTTGATTAACTCTTGAACCACTCGGCGAGCCTTATTTGCAAATCTTCAAGTTCTAAGGCATAGTTCACGCCGAAGTAGTAGTGGAGAGGTGAGGCTAATGGCGACCGATTACGACGCTCAGCGCAAAAATGATGATGACACCGAGTCAATCGAGGCCATTAAAGAGCGCATTCCTTCAAAGCCGTCCATCTCCGAGGATGATGTAGACAACGTTGACTCTTTCACGATCCCAGATGTTGTAAACGAAGAGCTAGAGGTTGTGATCCTGCCTCAGCAGGAAAATGAGTTCACCTGCATGAACTGCTTCTTGGTAAAGCCACAGTCTCAGATGGCCTCAAAGAGCAAGCTAGGCCCGATTTGCTCGGAGTGCGCTTACTAATTCCTCAGGCCTGCGGGTACTGATAATCAGGTACGGGGTCGGATCCTTTGGATCGCTAATGCTTATCTTCACCGCAGCTTTTAGGTCCCCCCGGACCAGAAGCTGAGCCCTCGCGTCGAGCTTGGGTCCGAGCTCAGCTCGAACATCCGCTTGTGCGACAACTTCGGCAGAGCCAACAAACTCGAGGGGGATCGACATTTTCCCGGCTGCAATTCGGATGTCGTCAACCAAAATCAATGGGCTCAATACCGAAGCTAGAACCAATGTTGCCAGCAGAGTTAGGGCTCCAAGTGACAGTGCCAACCCCCATCCGAAAGGAGCGGCTGCGAGCAAGACCATCGGCGATAGCAGCGCGAGGGCGAGATACATGCCAAGCGATGGGTAGAGACGTTCTTCAAATTGCAGTGTTTGCACATCAATACATTACGCTCTAGGGGTGAGTTTCGAAGTACTGCTGATTGCCGAACCAGGGTTCGAGCCGTTCTATGCAAAGCCCGGAGATGCGGGTTGCGACCTGCGATCAACCGAAGCAATTGTTTTGCCCGCAGGGGAGCGCGCGCTGATCAAGACTGGAATCAAGATTGCAATGCCAGATGGCTACGTCGGCTTAGTGCACCCACGCAGCGGTCTTGCTGCTAAGCACGGAATAACTGTGCTAAATACCCCCGGCACAGTTGATTCCGGATACCGCGGCGAGATCATGGTCACGCTGCTGAACACATCCAAAGAGGACTTTCCAATCGCCGTCGGTGACCGAATTGCGCAGTTAGTTTTTCAAAAGGTTGAACACGCAAGATTTATTGCGGTAACCGAGCTGCCAGAGAGCACTCGCGGTGAGACTGGCTTTGGCTCGAGTGGGAGAAATTAGTGCCGAAGATTGCCCCGCATGACCGTTCAGTAAATGGACCCTTTGACATCTCAGAGATTGGGCTGCTGACTCCTTATTTGGATTTCGAGTCGATCCGCATAGCGCCGAAACCGGGTCTGGTAGTGCGAGCAGATATTGACGAGGTAAACAACAGGGTGGTAGCAATCACCCTGGAAGAAGAGGGTCACCGCCTGCAGCTGCAGGCCTTTGCTGCTAGCAAAGTAGACGGCATGTGGGAGCCCACCCTTGTAGCGATCGAGAGTGCCATCACGGAACAGGGTGGGTCAGCCCAGCGAGTCGAAGGTTTATTAGGCCCGGAAATCAAGGCTGGAGTTCCCGTCGTTGAGGACGGCGTGCGCCTGCTGCGAGAGAGCCGCTTCATCGGCGTCGATGGCCCACGCTGGTTTTTGCGGGGCGTGATGTCCGGGCCAGATCTTGCTCACCCACCTCGCTACCAGGCTCTAGTTGAGCTATTTCGCTCGGTTGGAGTCAGTAGGGGAGAGACCCCGTTGCCCCCAGGCGATTTGTTGCCACTTTCCATCCCGGTGCAACAGTGACCGATCCAAATCGCATCGCAAAGCGGCTCGGAGTCACAAAGACAGAGAATGGCACTTCGCTTTCTAAGCAATCGTTGATGGATGCCATTGGCGGACCACTTGGAATTGCAGAATCGATCCTGCCTGCCTTTACCTTTTCGATTGCATTTGCGATCTCCAAATCCGCACCAGTCAGCGTTACAGTAGCGAGCAGCTTTGCACTGGTTTTTATTGCAATCAGGCTCGTCAAACGCCAACCACTGTCTCAGGCAATCGCCGGAGCCTTAGGCATCGCGCTTGCTGCCTTCCTAGCGCTGCGCGATGGTGGCAATGCGCAAGATTTTTTCATCCCGGGCTTTATCACCAACGGTGCCTACGGCTCGGTGCTATTGCTCTCTGTGCTGATTCGCTTCCCAATTATGGGTTTTGTAGCTCAGCTGCTGTTCGGCCTTGAGAACTGGCGGAAAAATAAGGTTGTTTACCGAAGGGCACAGCTGGTTACGCTGGTCTGGGTTGGTTTTTTTGCCCTGCGGTTGGCGGTTCAGCTTCCGCTTTACTATTCGGGACAGGTCGAACTATTGGCCGCATCCAAGGTGGTTCTGGGAGCGCCTGCGTATGCCGGACTGCTGGTTCTAACTTGGGTGCTGCTTAGACGCCTGAACACCATTGAAAAGCAGTAAATTAGTCACGTACGACATCAGGAGATTCACACATGACCAACAGCTTCAATTCCGCTAAGCACCTTGCGGTCGGCGATAAGAGCTACAAGTACTTCTCAATGCCAGAACTTGGCGTCGAAAAGCTTCCATACAGCCTGAAGATTCTCCTCGAGAACATGCTTCGCACCGAGGACGGTGCCAATGTCACCAAGGACCACGTGAATGCGCTGGTGAACTGGGACCCAACCGCCGAGCCTGACATTGAAATTCAGTTCTCGCCTGCCCGCGTAATCATGCAGGACTTCACCGGTGTGCCATGTGTTGTTGACCTAGCCACGATGCGCGAGGCAGTGGTTGCCCTCGGTGGCGATCCACAGAAGATTAACCCGCTTGCTCCAGCCGAGATGGTGATTGACCACTCAGTTGTTATCGACGTCGCGGGTACCGCAGACGCCGCTCAGCGCAACGTCGAGTTCGAGTACCAGAGAAACGCGGAGCGCTATCAGTTCCTGCGTTGGGGACAGACCGCGTTTGACAATTTCAAGGTGGTACCTCCTGGAACTGGAATTGTCCACCAGGTCAACATTGAGTACCTGGCTCGAACCGTGATGACCCGCGAGGTTAACGGCGAGCTAGTTGCCTATCCAGACTCCTGCGTCGGCACCGACTCACACACCACCATGGTCAATGGTCTCGGTGTGCTTGGTTGGGGTGTCGGTGGAATTGAAGCCGAGGCTGCGATGCTCGGACAGCCAGTCTCGATGCTGATTCCAAAGGTTGTTGGCTTCAAGCTGACCGGTCAGATTCCAACCGGCGCAACCGCTACCGATGTGGTGCTGACCATCACCGAAATGCTGCGCAAGCACGGTGTGGTTGGAAAGTTCGTCGAGTTCTACGGCTCGGGTGTTTCAAAGGTGCCGCTGGCAAACCGCGCCACCATCGGAAACATGTCTCCAGAGTTCGGTTCCACCGTGGCAATCTTCCCGATCGACGAGGTGACCCTCGACTACTTGAGAATCACCGGTCGAAGCGAGCAGGAAATCGCATTGGTTGAGGCTTACACCAAGGCTCAGGGGCTATGGCATGACCCAAGCATCGAGCCGGTTTACAGCGAATATCTTGAGCTGGACCTTTCCACTGTGGTTCCGAGCATCGCCGGCCCCAAGCGCCCGCAGGACCGCATCGAATTGAGTAAGTCGAAGAGTGCCTTTGACAGCGCTATCAAGACCTACTCCGATGTCAAGTCCAAGCCAACCAGCGTAAAGGGTAAGGATTTCGAGATCGACAATGGAGCGGTTACCATCGCCTCGATCACATCCTGCACGAACACATCTAACCCATCGGTAATGCTCGCTGCAGGTCTTGTCGCGCGCAATGCGGTGGCTAAGGGCCTCAAGGCCAAGCCGTGGGTGAAGACATCCTTGGCTCCAGGTTCGAAGGTTGTCACCGAGTATTACGAAAAGGCCGGCCTAACCGACGACCTCAACGCGCTTGGCTTCAACCTCGTTGGTTACGGCTGCACCACGTGTATCGGAAACTCTGGTCCTTTGGCCGAAGAGATCTCTGAGGCAATCAACCAAAACGACCTCGCTGTAACTGCAGTGTTGTCCGGAAACCGAAACTTTGAAGGTCGAATCAACCCAGATGTGAAGATGAACTATCTAGCTTCGCCACCGCTAGTCATTGCTTACGCTCTGGCCGGCACGATGGATTTCGACTTCGAGACCGAGGCGCTTGGCCAAGACCAGTCTGGAAACGACGTCTTCCTGCGTGACATCTGGCCTACCCCGGACGAGGTGCAGCGCACCATCGACTCATCGATCAACTCCGAGATGTTCACCACTCAGTATGCGTCAGTCTTCGAAGGCGATGAGCACTGGAGATCGCTTCCAACTCCAAAGGGAGCGATTTTCGAGTGGGATGAGAACTCGACCTATGTCAAGAAGGCCCCTTACTTCGACGACATGCAACTGACCCCATCTCCTGTTTCGGACGTGTCAGGTGCTCGTGTGCTCGTCAAGCTCGGTGACTCCGTGACAACTGACCACATCTCGCCGGCCGGCTCAATCAAGGCGGATTCTCCAGCAGGTCGCTACTTGACTGAGCACGGCGTATCTCGCGTCGACTTCAACAGCTACGGCTCGCGCCGCGGCAACCACGAAGTGATGATTCGCGGAACCTTTGCAAACATTCGTCTTCGCAACCAGTTGCTGAATGACGTTGAGGGAAGCTACACCCGCGATTTCACCCTCAGTGATGGTCCTCAGGCATTCATCTTCGATGCTGCCGAGAACTATCGCACTGCGGGCACTCCTTTGGTTGCTCTCGCGGGCAAGGAGTACGGTTCTGGATCTTCGCGTGACTGGGCTGCCAAGGGAACTCGACTTCTGGGAATCCGCGTGGTTATCGCCGAGAGCTTCGAGCGAATCCACCGCAGTAACCTGATTGGTATGGGCGTGTTGCCGCTGCAGTATCCAAAGGGCGAGACTGCGCAGTCGCTAGGGCTAGATGGCACCGAAGTGTTCAGCTTCGAGGGCATTGAGGTATTGAACCAGGGAACAACTCCAAAGACCGTGAAGGTGATTGCAAAGCCTTCGTCACACTCGCCGGCAGGCAAGCCTGTCGTTGAGTTTGACGCTGTGGTTCGCATCGACACACCGGGTGAGGCTGATTACTACCGCAACGGTGGAATTCTGCAGTACGTGCTTCGTAGTCTGGTCGCCTAGGAAGGCTTTCGCCGCTTAGCGAGTTAAAGAACACATGACGCAATTAGGGCGAATCTCAAAGCCGAGAGACCTGGACCTTCTGACAAAGCAGGAGCTCCAGGAACTCTGCAGCGACATTCGAAGCTACTTGATTGAGTCGGTGTCAAAGACCGGTGGTCACCTGGGTCCAAACTTGGGCGTCGTTGAGACCACGGTGGCCATCCACAGAGTTTTTGATTCCCCGAACGATGCAATTGTGTTCGATACCGGACACCAGTCCTATGTGCACAAACTACTTACCGGTAGGCGGGATCTATCCAGCCTTCGCCAGAAGGATGGAATTGCCGGCTACCCGCAGCGATCCGAGTCTGAGCATGACATCGTTGAGTCCTCTCACGCATCGAGTTCGCTATCTTGGGCCGATGGCATTTCTAGGGCCTTCAAGGCCACTGGCCAGAAGGATCGGCACGTTGTAGCTGTTATTGGTGACGGTGCCCTAACCGGTGGAATGGCATGGGAAGCCCTGAACAACATCACCGACGATAACGACCGTAACCTGGTTATCGTGGTAAACGACAATGGCCGCTCATACGCACCAACTATCGGCGGTCTAGCTAAAACGCTGAATGCGATTCGAACCGAAGCTTGGTACAAAAAGAGCTACTCGCTCTCGAAGCGAATGTTTTACAAGTTCGGAATGCTAGGCAAGATTATTTTCGACTCTGTCCACGCCGCAGGTCAGCGTGTGTTGGTTGGCACTACCGCCACCGGAATCTTTCCTAACCTAGACATTAAATACATCGGGCCAATCGATGGACACAACCTCCAAGACATGGAGACCGCACTCAAGCAGGCCAAGGATTACGGCGCCCCGGTAATCGTCCACGCCATAACACAAAAGGGTAAGGGATACGACCCAGCAATTTCTGACATTGCCGACCAGTTTCACGCAGTTGGAAAGATCAACCCTGAGACCGGGCTAGCCCTCAAAGCTTCCAGCGGGACGTCGTGGACTTCGGTCTTTGCCGATGAGGTTGTGAGCATCGCAGAAGCCAAGCCAAGTCTTGTCGGAATCACCGGCGCCATGCTTATCCCGGTCGGGCTTGATAAGTTCGCTGAGCGATTCCCTGATCGAGTTTTTGATGTCGGTATCGCCGAGCAGCACGCGGTTACAGCGGCAGCCGGTATGGCTTTTGGGGGACTGCACCCAGTGGTTGCGATTTACGCGACTTTCCTAAACCGTGCCTTCGACCAAGTTCTGATGGACGTCGCACTTCACAAAGCCGGAGTGACGTTCGTGCTTGACCGCTCTGGAATTACCGGGCCTGACGGCGCTTCTCATCACGGCATGTGGGATCTCTCAATTCTTCAGGTTGTGCCTGGCATTCGTCTTGCAGCACCGAGGGACGAAAAGACCCTCAGGGAACTGCTCAATGAAGCCTGCGCGGTCTCTGACGCTCCGACCGTTATTCGCTTTCCGAAGGGAAATGTCCCCAATCCAATTCCGGAATTGAGAAAGACCCATGACGGCGCGGACGTGCTTGCTGAGGCGGCAGCAAAAGACGTACTGCTGGTTAGCGTCGGAAGCTTCGCGCAAACCGCCACTGCAGTAGCTCAATTGCTTGCTGCGCAGGGGATTGGTTGCACAGTTGTCGATCCACGTTGGGCTCTCCCCATCAAGGACTCGCTCGTTGAACTAGCGTCTACTCACCGCTTGGTGGTAACACTGGAAGATGGAGTGCGGGTTGGTGGCTTCGGTTCCAGACTGCGTCAGGAGCTGCGCTCCAAGGGTGTCGACACCGGCCTCAACGAGGTCGGTATTCCAGCTGAGTTCCTGGAGCATGCCGAACGCGACGAGATTTTAGAGCGTCTAGGTCTGACGCCCAAAGCCATTGCTCGAGACATAGTTGCTCAGGTTGTCGGGTCTAAAGTCCCACACGCTAAGCCGATTGAGCAGCCTGTTGCAGACCCATCTGAATCACTTCAGTAACCAACTCGACCTGCCATTGTCTAGCGCCTAGCGAGCGCAGCTGTTCCGCTACATCAGGTTGAGGTTCGAAGCAAACCCGTCGCAAGAAATCCGGGGTGAGTAGGTTCTCGATCGGAATGTTTAATTCGGTTGCAAGCGAAAGCACGAGCGGTCGAACTGATTCGAGCCGATGGTGCGCGTCTGGGAAGCGTCGCTCCCAGCTCTTGTGGTTGGGTATCCCATTGCCGCGATCGGCCGGCTCGAGACTGATATCAAGTTCTTGCGACCTCGCGATGGCATCCCACCATACTGAGAGCAAGGTTCTCGATGCCCGACCTTGGAACTCCTTGTTGCTTGCAAGCTCGCTGCGTGATTTTGGGGCCTGATTGACGGCTGCCATGATCGATCGATCTGGGATTAGCCTGCCCGGTGCAACATCCTTCTCGATGGCGATTGCATCCCTAGCAGCGTGAAGGGCGGCAGCAATCTTGAGCTTTGCCAAGTCTTTGATGCGACTTATGCCTGGCAAACCTCGCCACGGCTCATCAAGCGGCGGCTTGGGCTTGAAGCTAAGTAGGTGGTGAAATTCCTGATTTAGCCATTCAGTCTTGCCTGCCTCCAGCGCTAGCTCTTGCAGTTTTTCCCACAGCTCGAACATTACGTCTACGTCCAAGGCCGCATAATCAAGCATTTCTTGGGTCAGTGGACGCTGCGACCAATCTGCTGCTGAGTGCTCCTTGGCTAGTTCAATACCCAGCAGGTTTTCGCATACCGAGCCCAGACCCACCCTTTCTAGCCCAAGGATGCGAGCGCTCAGTTCTGTGTCAACCAGGGCAGCCGGCATGAAGCCCAGCTCCGCCAGGCACGGCAGGTCTTGGGTGGCGGCATGCAGCAGCCAGGTCTTCGAGTTCAGCTGCTCGACGAGTGCCGATAAATCGACATCCGCCACAGGGTCAACTAACCAAATGCCCTTGTCTCGGATCGCGATTTGAATCAGGTAGGCCTTTTGGCTGTAGCGAAAGCCACTGGCGCGCTCTGCATCGATAGCTACCTGAGCCGCGCCCGAAAGTGCCTCGATGAGGTCGTCGAGCGACGCATTCGAATCAACCGTGAAAACCGCTAGCCGTGGCTTATCTAGCCTCAAGAAAGCCTCACTACTTTCGAGTCCTTAGGTGGGAGTCCTGAGATAAGTGCAAGCAGCTCAATCCAACCCTCAAGATGTGGAGTGAGGTCGAAATCTAGCGGCGCCCAGGATGCACGAATCTCCAGCTCTGCGTGCTGCGGTTGAGAGATTAGCGAGCCATGTCCAGTCGATAGCACGGTGGTGGTTGTGCCGGCATCGTATGCAAATTTGGCACCGGCTTGCGATAGTGAATCTTTCAGCCATTCCCAAGGAAGCGCGGAGAGGTACTCATCCTTAGCCATCTCGAGTTCGATTTGACTCTTGGCGTAGCCAATGATTCGGAACTCGGAATTCCAGCCCTCTGGCTGTTGCGGGTCCCGACAAAAAACCAGTCTCGACACGCCATGGTCTGTAGCTGTCTCATGATTGACCTCTGCGGCAATCGCGATTGCTTCAGGTGCTAATCCTTGAGGCGAGGGGATCTGAGTGAGGGAGATCTCAGGTCTTGATTCAACCTGCTTGAACCTCTCAAGCATGCCGGCGAACGCTGGGCTAAGGGGGGAGAGGTCGATATCCACTTCGTAAATTTATACTCAGCTTTTCAATCGGCCGGTTTGCCACGCCACCAAGCCAATGTAAAGGTCTGAGAGCTCAATGAAAGTTGGCTCAACGCCGAGATTCTTCGCGAGATGCTGAACTCCATCCAGACTCTTCGAAGAGAGAAATAGTGCGTCTAAAAGTCCTTTAGCCACAACTTCCGTAATCCCAGTCAGGCCGAATTCAACATGAATGCGCCCGTACTGGTGGTTCAACAACTCGTCAATAGCCTCGCCGAACCCCGATGCACTCAGGTGGAGTTTTCTGCCAGCGGGAACCTCAATGTCAACGGAATGTCTTGAGAGCACCGCGAGGTCGGCCGACCTAGGAAATCGGTATTCATCTGCCCTAAATGTCGCACCAGATGTCAAGATGACATTTGCTTGACGCCTGAGCGCAACCAAAAGTTCTAGACCCGTGGCATTGCCAAGTCCCTATGAAGAACCTAATGGAGAAACCGTGCGACCTTGCTCATCGCATACCAG
>JACCDO010262412.1_pt1 | contig 23648 bp, 14 predicted proteins | sample 7446101 | NCBI WGS metagenome assembly JACCDO01 (sample SAMN15323440, study PRJNA562643) | freshwater metagenome | isolation source: river surface water | place: USA:Blue River Watershed | collected 2017-08-16
TAATTTTAATCCACTATTATGTAAAACATTTCCTTCTAAGATTTCACCTATACCAGCACTTCTTTTTGTTGTATCTATTCCATGTTCAGGTTTGCCTATCAAAATTAATATAAATGAGTAAGTTAGTACATAAGTAAGTAGAGTAGGTAAATATGAACTTACAAAATGGTAAAAAATAGTACGGATATGTCTCTTGTGGATTATGATATGGTCCAACAGTGTTCACCCATAATGTAATCGATTCTATACGTGAGTATGTACGTAAGTGATTATGCAAGTAAACAAGTGTGAACGTGAACAATTGAAAAAGTAAATAAGTGAGTAAGTAAGGGAGAATTGAGATAGTGAGTAACAGTGAAAAAGTGACTAAGAAGGTAACCTTTTGGTGTGTAAACATGGTTGATGTCATCGCCAAACACCGAGTTGAGGGCTATAATGGCAAAAAATGTCAAAATTATCATATAAAATGACATTTTCCCCTATTCTCTTCTAATCTTTAGACTTTTTTGCTTTGTATCTTACCGGCATAGGGTTGTGATCTAACCGTTAAAAAACGAGTGATGCGACCAGGGTCGTATTAAAGTCGCTTACTGTGTGTTTTTAGGCATCTGCGATAAAGTCTGACTGTTTTAAACGATTTATTCATTAAAAATTATTTATAAATCAATAAATTGCAAGAAGTGAGATTGAAAATTCTGATTCATGAAATAGATGTGAGACCTGCTATTCTGCAATCTACTTTAGGTAGTTAAAGCGCTAGATACGTCTTTGTGGATACCATGGGCCGCTCATATCCGGATCATACGCACATCCTGGTTGAAATTGACCCAAAACTACTGTACTTACCCATCTTAGTTACTGCTCAGTAATACCAAAAGGTGACCACTTACTCACTCATTCGCTCGCTCACTCACTCCATAAATCAATCAATCGTTGATCAATCACTTACTTACTGTGTTGCTCATCCAAGCAAGCACCCAAACGCTCACACTCACTCGCTTTCTCAGCGACTCACGTACTTACTTGTTCACGCACTAACTCGCGATTACCCACTCACTGGCTTACTAACTTACTCGCTCACTCACTCAATTACTCACTCACTTACTTACTCACTCATTTACTTACTTACACACACCCACATAGAAACTTAAAGTTGCACAATAGAAATCATGAGTGACGGTAAATCTAGTAAATCTGCGCCTTCTGAATCAGGTTTTGCTCGATTAATTAAATTATTAATATTCGCGGGTGGAATTTATACGGCATTTCTTCAATATGGTGCAGCGCAAGAAGATATCTATAAGTGTCCAAAAAGTAATAAAGATTGTGAAAAAATTGATGTTTGGTTTGTAAATTGTTGTGAAGCAATAGCCAATGTAGTAGTAGGAGGAATTGCATTGATGATTGTGGGAAATATCAATGGATTACCTATTGAATGTTTAAGAATCAGTGCATTATTTCAACAAGGTGCGAAAGGATGTACAAATTTAGCAATGGTATATAAGATGCCATTTGCTATTACTACCTTAGCTAAATCAGGAAAAATGATTCCAGTTATGATTGGCAGTATTTTTATTGGAGGAAAGAAATATTCATGGGCTCAAATTGCCAGTGTAATGGCTATTGTTTTTGGTACAGTGTTAGTATCAATGTATAGTGGTGAGAAGAAAGCTCACGGCAGTTCCACTTCCACTGCATCTAATGATTTATCTCAGTACATTGGTATCGGATTTTTAGTTGCATCATTAGCATTTGATGGTGTTGTGGCCGGAAAACAAACTGAAATGGATAATAAATGCAAGGAAAAAAAAATACCACCATCTTACTCTAGAGCATTTGCAATGATGTTTTGGACCAATTTATTTATGTCTGGAATTGCATTACTTGCCGCAATCTTTAATTATGAAAAAACAATAAATTTCTTGACCAACCATGGTGAAATATATAAATTAATCGGTACATTTGCGATATGTTCTGCGGTTGGTCAAACATTTATTTTCCTAACAATTAATGAATTTGATCCACTAACTACTACAACAATCACAACTACACGTAAAATTTTTAGTGTATTACTATCAATTTATAGAAATAATACTCCTGTTGAGCCATTAGGATGGCTAGGCTTGGCTGTTGCATCTGCTGGTATTGTTTACGATATCATTGAAAAAGTGAATCATAAAGCTCCAAGTCATGAAGCGAAAAACGATGGAAAAACTAAATAATATTTTGCTTATTTGAGACAATATTTATACTATCTAATCACATACTATATCTTCTTTCTCTCTTATTGAAGTACCTAAGTATGTCAGGGCCTGCCCTAGTGTTGCAAAATTGAGAAACTTTGAAACAGTCTAACTAGTCACTGACACGCTGATTGTATTATAACAACTTTGAAAGTAATTGCCCTTATTTGTATCGCATTGAACACTGTAATCATGGCTTGGCGATGTTCTGGTACAACACAACTCGAATTAGTTCAAAATTTAGTAGAAGCTGGTATTTTAAGTAAACAAAAAGTGATTGAAGCATTGAAGATGGTTGATCGCAAAAACTTTTGTCCACAAGATCCATATGTTGATTCTCCGCAAAATATTGGTTTTAATGCTACAATTTCTGCTCCGCATATTCATGCAGAAGCAATGGAGCATCTTTATAATCATGTAAATAGAGACAATAGCAAGGTACTTGATGTTGGTTGCGGTTCTGGTTACTTGACAGCAGTGATGAGTCGATTGAATCCAAGCGGGAAAATTTATGGTATTGATTGTATTCCTCAATTAGTTGAATTAGCTACTAAAAATATTAAAAAAAATGATAATGATTTATTGGAATCAAAGCGTATACAACTAGCTGTAGCAGATGGATGGAGCGGTTTAAAGTCTGCAGGGCCATTCGATGCCATCCATGTAGGTGCAGCAGCAAATAAAATTCCTCATACATTAGTCGAGCAATTAAAAATTAATGGACGCATGTTAATTCCAGTTGGTGAAGAATATGGTGTGCAAGAGTTAATGCTAGTGGACAAAATCAAAGAAGGTACAACAAGCGATTGTCTTAAACTTCAACGTTTGATGCTCGTTTGTTACGTTCCTTTGGTAAAAAATACCTCCTAAAAATGATTTTATTTCTCTTTTTTACCTGTAACCGAGTAATCGAATAATTTCGTGTCCAGCCACGATAACAACTAGTTTTATCACCATCTTTTACTGTATATCTACTATCTTTTATCAAAATTCATCTTTATTTGAAGTACCGGTGGGTCCCGGCCCTACTAGGGTTTCCTAAGATTTTGATATTGATATTTTGGTAAGAATTCAGAGTTAAAAGAGATACGGGTCCAGAAATATGGAGTCCTTCGCGTCATTCGCTGGAAACTTTTTGAATGAAAGCTTTCATGCTGCAGTTGAACAAGGTAAAAAATTATACCTATACTTACTTTCGCCCGTGCACATAACCCTTTTCGATTGATTACTCACTTACTTACTCACTTACTTACTCACTCACTCACTCACTATATCTCACTTACTTACTTGCTTGCTTGCTGACTCACTCACTCATTCATTTTTATTCTGTAGGTATTCATGGAATGAATAAAGTTTCTGCAAACTTAAAACATCTCAGTAAACCTACACATGACGATGCCAAATTCTTTCATGCAGATAAAAAAAGTGAAATCGTTGATCTAAGAAAAGAATTACAATCAAATATATTTGAAGTAAAACGTGATGGAATTAAAAAAGTTATTGCAATGATGACACTTGGAAAAGATGTATCCCAAGTATTTCCTGATGTAATTCATTGTATACAAACTGACAGTTTAGAATTAAAAAAATTGGTGTATTTATATCTCATTAATTACGCCAGGGTCAATCCAGATTTAACATTGATGGCAGTAAATACATTTGTCAAAGATGCATCTGATCCTAATCCACTTATTAGAGCATTATCTATTCGTACGATGGGATGTATTCGTATTGAAAAGATCAGTGAATATTTATGTGAGCCATTAAGACGTGGATTACGAGGTAATTATTACATATTTATCAATTACTCACTCAATTCTCTTGATTACTTATTCACTACAGATGATGATCCGTATGTACGTAAAACAGCCGCCATTTGTGTTGCTAAATTATATGATATTACACCTGCATTAGTCGAAGATATGGAATTTTTTGATTCTTTAAGAGATGCATTGGGTGATTCCAACCCCACAGTCGTCGCGAATGCTGTCTCATCTATATCCGAAATTAGTGCCAAATCTGGGAAAGAAGTTGTTAAATTAACTACCGCCGTATTACAAAAGCTATTAGCGGCATTAAACGAGTGTACTGAATGGGGTCAAGTGTTCATTTTAGACATATTATGCAATTACATCCCTGCCAATATGCAAGAAGTTGAAGGTATCATTGATCGCGTAACACCCCGTTTACAACACGCTAATTCAGCGGTCGTGTTAAGTGCCGTGAAAGTTGTATTACATTTTATGGAAGAAGTTACAGATGAAGACAAATTACGTAATTACCACAAGAAGTTGGGACCTCCATTAGTATCGTTATTGAACTCGGACCACGTCATTCAGTACACCGCACTCCGTTTTATTAATTTAATCGTTTTAAAATACCCCAAACTATTAGAACATGAAATCAAGGTTTTCTTCTGCAAGTATAATGATCCAGTTTATGTCAAAATTGAAAAATTACAGTTGATGATCTTGCTCGTAAGTGAGCGTAACGTGGACCAAGTCTTGTTGGAATTGAAGGAATATGCCACGGAAGTGGATGTCGAATTCGTTCGTAAATCAGTGAGTGCAATTGGTAATTGTGCTATTAAATTAGATAAAGCAACACCACGATGCATTGACGTCCTCATTGAGCTCATCCAGACACGTGTGAGCTATGTGGTCCAAGAGGCTATTGTTGTCATTAAAGATATTTTCCGTAAATACCCTAATCGTTACGATAAAATTATTGGATTTTTATGTGATAATTTAGAGGTGCTCGACGAACCCATGGCGAAGGCAAGTATGATTTGGATCATTGGAGAGTACGCTGAAAAGATTGAAAATGCGGATGAATTACTATTATCCTTCATTGAATCGTTTCAAGAAGAGACAAATATTGTGCAATTACAATTACTAACGGCTACAGTGAAATTATATTTAAAATATCCAGATACTACGCAAGACACAGTGCAAAATGTGTTAAATATGGCTACGGAAGAGAGTGAAAATCCTGATTTACGTGATCGTGGGTACATATATTGGCGCTTGTTGTCCACGGATCCAGAGGCGGCAAGAGCTGTAGTACTAGCAGAAAAACCTGTTATATCAGATACGTTTATGACCATCGAACCACATATGTTGGAGGAATTGGTGATGCAAATTCCATCACTAGCTGCTGTTTACCATAAACCACCTGAAGCATTTTCGAATAAAACAGGATTTGCTAATGAAGAGGAGGAGGAAGAAGAGGAAGAAGGTGGTGAAGACTTGTTGAATCAAGATGATTATTCAGCAGGAAATGATGCATATGCCAGTGCTGCTACCAGTTACAACAACAACAGCAATAGTAATAGTAATAATTTGTTGGATATGGATGAACCCGTAGCAGCTCCTACTAGTTCTGGTCCAGCAGTATCTATCGAATCATTACTAACAGGAAATGCACCAGTATCTGTATCAACCACCTCTTCTAGTCTCCCAAAATTATTATATTTAACGAATGAAGCAGGTCAGGGTGTGAGTATAAGAGGTGCTATGAAGCAAGGTGCCAATGCAGATCAATTAATTTTAGATCTAGATGTATGTAATTCTACATCGGCACCATTAAATGCAATTGCAGTACAATTTAATAAGAATTTATTTGGAATATCACCTGTTTCACCAATGATCCCCCTTCCAACCCCACTAAGTAACGGAGCCGTGACAACCGTCAAGGTACCATTAACGAAGGGTAACCCTGCTAACATCAATCCTGCTGACCAATCTGGTATGTTACAAGTTGCCATGAAAAATATGAGCACTAATAACGTCTGCTACTTCAGTATTCCAATTAGTATCTCAGTAGTATTGAAAGGAAACAACAACGTCTCGTTAGATCTGAATAGACTGGCTTCTTGTTGGAAGGAAAATGAGGCCCAGGAAGTATCTGCTATTGTAAATAACGTTAAATCAATCGATGTGGAATATCTCAAGGATAAGCTATGCAGCAACAATGACAGCAGCATTAATTTCATATTAAAACGCGATATTCCAGGTGCCGATGGGCAAAGTGCCATCTATTTCGCCTCATCGTCCACTTCGGGCGAGTTAGTTTTGATAGAAATTAAAACCAAAATAGGTATGTCTGTTGTCAAAGTGTCTGTTAGATCGCCGAATAAAGGTATTTCAGAAATTGTCAAGTCGTTTGTCGCCAAGTTATTCGAGCAATAAAAGTATATATATATGTCAATTAACTACATCCATTTCATACCTAACGTTTTTCTTCTGCTTGTGCTTGTGCTTCTTCTTGTGCGGTTGCATGAGTGTAATCATTGCCAACATTCATGATATCATAATACTCCTCTTTCCTCATGCATTCCATTAATTTTACTGTGTGAGGAAAGCAAACATTCAAATCGGAATCTTCTTTCAGCTCTTGAATACAAGCATCCCAGGGAATAAATTCGGATTTACATGGTCCACCTGTGATACAATAGGGTGAGTGAATGGATAGAGTGAACAAATGAGAAATAAGAGATAACCTTTCATGTATTTACACACTGGACATTCATTTGCTTTTGGTTCTTGGTCACTAGCTGTGTTATCAACCTTTGATTCCAGAGTAGTTGATGCTAAAGAGGGAGTTGTATTGTCATTTGCTACAGCTGGTTCTATGGCATTTTTAGTTTCATCACGTTTTTCAATATCCTTTTTCATCGCTTCTATTCTATCAAAATTGCATTTTCCATTCACTTTATCATAATACTTTGAACTGCATATAAAGCCATCAACAAGCAATTGCTGGTTAAATGGGATAGGTTCATAAGATACTGTAGTAGGTTCATGCTTTATGTCTATAACTCTTTTAATAGGTAATTTTCCGCTCCATTGATTCTTCAAGTCTTTATTCTCTGTCATTAGTCTGGTGGGTAAATCTAATAGCGTGCGTTCATATTCAGTTGCTTTAGCTTTACTATATATTGGTAAACTTGCTTCATAATCATCGTCTTTGATTTCTCCCATAACCGTTGATACACGACCTAAACCAACAATATTATCATCTTTATTTGTGGGAATAATTAATCCTTTTAAGCGGAATGCAGCTCTATCTCCAAACAATGGTTCATAAATATACAAATCTTCATCTAATGAAAATCCTCTTATGGCTATGAAGTGAATGAGTGATTTAGTAATTACGTGAGTAACAATATGACGATGCAATCATTACCTATAAATCCATTAGGAATAGTAGAATGCTTGTTGTAACCATTTTTCTTCAAATAATTTTGCAACAATTCAATCGATTTCGGAGTCAAATATACCCCAATTAATGATTCGTTGGCATTATTTGTTGCTAGATTCATTGAATAAGTGAGTATGACAGTCATATAGGTAAGTGGTAATAATTGATGATGTATTTTACATACTTGTTGATTTTTGCGAGCAATAGCTGTAACTCCAACTACTACTTGTACAAGACGCCCCAACAAGCAATAAGGATCTGAAATTGCGTGAATAATAACTCATATTGGTAATGGCGTTCCTTTCTTTTTCTTCCTTTCTTAAGGTGTGGATTTTCAATTATGTTTTTTTTTCACAAAAATTCGAGACAATATTTTGATTGAATTCAGTTGCGACAGAAGGAAAGAGGTGCCAATAATATGATATTAGCGATTAAGTGCGGGTATAATCATATGATTTATCGAAATAGTTCGAGATTTTTCAGTAATGTGTCGCATAGTATAGTAATTGAAGATCAATTCTCAAAACAAGCGGAAGTATTTAATAATTCGCCAGAATTAAATGAGTTAGTTCTTACTTCTTTCTCTGACTCATGCATACTTACTATTTTCATCAAATTAGGCTCGATGGGTTGGAAGTGTTTCAAAAACTTGGAAAATTTCAGAATAATGATAGTATTATTGACTTTGGTTGTGGTCCAGGTATAATATCAAGATATTTAGCTAAACATTCTGTAACAAAAGGCCAAGTTATTGGTGTTGATATTACGAAGAAGATGATTGATACAGCCATAGATTCAAGTGCAAAAGAAAATATCAAAAATACCAAATTTATTGAGGCTTCTATGTATAAAACTCCTTTTCCTGATAATTATTTCGGTCAGTCACTAACTCCCCATGATAATATTAAGCGACACGCTCATTCACTCAATCCTCTTCTCAGATAATGCGGTTACCAGGTTTACATTTCACCATTTAATAAATCCGAAACATGCGTTAGAAGAAATGATTCGAGTTGTGAAACCAAATGGAAAAATTGTAGTTGTTGACGCAACCCCTAATAAATTGAATCAAAATAAGTACAATGAGTATGAAAAGCTTAGAGATCCATCTCATACAATTGCATTAACAAGCGACGAGTTAATTGCATTGGGTATCTATCTCCTTTTTTCTTTACTCCTGACTCACTCACTCACTTACTGTCGAACTCATTTAGGGAATAATAATTCATCAATAACACGCATTCAGACAATTGATTTTAAATTGAAATATGATGCCGAATCACTTATTGAGCGCGCATTTCCGGAGGTTATTACTCAAAAGGAGTTGCTTGAGTTGTTGATGAATGATATTGGTACAAATAAAATAGGGTTCAGTCCTATGTTAGAAAACAATAAACTAAAAATATTCTTCCCTATAACTGCTGTGTGCTGGCAGAAGTCTTAGAAATGTAATACAATAGCATTATTTGATGAGCTAAAACGTAATTTGTTATCTGGGTACTATTATGGTAGCTTTGAATCGCAGCAATCGCATATAAGTTACACTCGCATGAGTCACTCATCCAAGAAACACCAGGTAGTTGATATCAATCTGTTCGATGCGATCACTACCAAGGAGCGATTGGGAAGAAAGTTTTTGATAAGAATATAAATTTTACTGGGTGTGGATAATATTTTTTTTCTTTTATTTTCTTTTATTTTATGGAAATTGATGTTAGTTGGCATACCATAATTCGCGCCTAATAAAATGAAATGCAGTTACAAATCGGTGTAGTTCTCGTCATAATGCTTCGAATTGCGACTTCATTCGTGTTTCATCGAGTTAGCGCAAGAAGCTACTCGAAGTCATCTCTATTTATGATGCCTGAAGGTCCTGAAGTTGCGACTCTAGTGGAAGTAATGAATTCTAAATATGGTAAGTCCAAACAAAGTAACTCGCACATCTGCTTACTTATTCACTCATGTATAAATACTTTCAGGCAATAGTCAATGGGAACTGTTAAATACTTCGTTTATCAGTGGCAGATATACGACTGCACCTCCTACAGGATGGGATGACTTAGATAAATCGTTACCAAACGATGTTATTAGCATTCAATCCAAAGGAAAATTTATTTATTTTAATCTAAACAATGGAACTATCTGGAATACTTTAGGTTACATTCTTTTCATTATATATTACTTACTTACTTACTTACTCGTTCAATTACGTACTAGGATTAACGGGAGGTTGGCGATTTCAAAACGCAGGTAAACACAACCGCTCAGTTTTTCTACTGAAGAATAAGATGAATAATCAGCTGGAAAAATTGTATTTTTATGATCAACGAAATTTTGGAACACTCAAATATACTGTATATAATGATGAAATCAAGAAGAAGTTAACTACGTTAGGTACACCCTTCCACCCTTTGCTACCCACTCAATTGATTAGTTACTATCTCACATAATCTTGCTTAAAAGGGCACTGTTGGATAAAGGATAAACCTACGTTTCAATTATTTCTTGAGACGGCAAAAAAACAAAAAGGAAATAGATCTGTTGCCGTATTTCTGATGGATCAAAAAAAATTTAGTGGTATTGGCAACTACATTTTAAGTGAGATTTTCTACCGCTCTAAGCTGAATCCTTTTCTTAGTTGTAAAGATTTGTCAGATGAACAGTGGAGGGTATTATATGATCAAATAGTTGTTGTCGTAGGTACTTACTCGTTCTGTAGCACACTACTCATTTACCTGCTCACTTGCTTTTATACTCATAGAGCATTCGTTTGTTTCACAGCTACTAAATCCGCAGAATAAAAAGCTGCTTTTAGAAAAATATAATAACCAAGAGTTCAATTTTTATGTTTATTCGCGATCATTTTGTGTTAACGGCTATAAAGTGATCCGCGAAGAAGGTCCACATAAGCGTACCATTCACTATGTGCAAGAACTACAAGGCAAAATTAACAAACCATAAAATGAAATTATTTACAGTGTATGCAATTGTATCAAGTTAAGTTATGTAACCGTTACTGCCTCGTCTCGTTTATACCGTACTCACTCATTCACTCCTATTACTATGATTCTAACGTTTTAATACAGAGAAAAAAGCTTCTTGGCTTATTTCAACGGATCCAACCATTTTAGCCCGTTTTTTCCCTTCTTTTTGCTTTTCTAACAGCTTCTTTTTTCTTGTGATATCGCCGCCACCAACCGTTTTACCGGATCGCGCTAATACATCTTTCCTGTAGGGTGCAATACGCTCTCTAGCAAGCACTTTCACACCAATTCTGGCTTGAATAACTATTTCAAACTGCTGTCTATCCAACACTTCTTTCAATTTTAATGCTAGCTTTCTTCCACTATTAATGGCTTTGGATGAGTGTGTTACAAACGATAATGCATCACATGCTTCGCCATTGACAGCAATTTCAACTTTCACTAAATCAGATTGTCTATATTCTGCTTCTTCATAATTAAATGATGCATATCCTGATGATGCATTTTTCACCTCATCATGCATATCACATACCACTTCTTGCCAAGGTATTATGGAGTTCAATAGCACTTGACCATCATCTAAATAAATCGCTTCAACATCACTACCTCGTCGTTCTTTTATGATATCCATCATGTTGCCGTAAAACTCTTTGGGGGTAACGAGTGTTACTTTCACCATTGGCTCACTGATAATGAATCTACTATTTCGACCTGCTTCAGGCCAATTCGTTACACTTGAACAAACGGTTACGGCGCCAGTATTCTCATCGGTAAGTATGTACGGTACTGATGGTGTGGTCATTACAGTTTGGGTGTTAAACTCGTCATTTAATCGTTGATTAAATACTTCCATATGTAAAAATCCTAAAAATCCACAACGTAATCCCGCCCCTAGTGACGTCGATTGGTCTTTCACCACAGATATAGAGGAGTCATTCAAACAAAGCCGATCTACCGATGAAAATAACTGTTCTAGTTCTTCCGAGTTTGCAGGGAAAACAGACGCAAATAACATCGGTTTTGCCGCTTCATAACCTTCTAATGGAGTAATCTCCTCTGGTTTATTCCATTGCTGTGGTATGTATATTGTATCACCAACTCTAGCTTGTCTCGTAGATCGCATACCACATACGACATAACCAACTTGTCCAATTTTTAATTTAGATGTACGTAGTGGTATTGGTGTCAATAAACCTATTTCTTGCACACTAAAGTCATTTCTATTATCTATCTCTTTACTTTCTTTGACACTCGCATACGTTGTTATTCTTTCTGTTTCATTTAATTCACCGTTTATGGCTTGAATAAGACATATAACTCCACGATGTTCATCGAACCACGAATCAACAATTTTGCCAATAAATGGAGTCTTTGTATTGCATATATTATTTTTTATAACATAGTTAAAATTTGGTGATGGTAATTTATCAATCACTGCTTCTAATACATCTTTAATACCAATATTTTGCTTTGCTGACGTCATTATCACTGTATCAGGATCTAAATTAAATGTAGTTCCCATTAACAGTGCCGTTTCTTCTGGTTGCGCATTAGGTAAATCAATTTTTGTGGCTACTGGTATAATGGATAATCCTAATTTTTTTGCTTTCGCATGATTTGCTAGTGTTTGTGCTTGAATACTTTGTGATGAGTCTACTAATAACAATGCACCTTGACAAGATGCTAGTGATCTTGATACCTCATATGAAAAATCAATATGACCAGGTGTATCAATTAAATTTATTAAATATGGAATACTCTTATCCTTATTTCTAGTATCATAATATATCATGGATGCAGTTTGTGCTTTAACTGTTATACCTCTATCTCTTTCAACTTTTAGAGTATCTAATACTTGTCCTCTTTTCCTATCAACCTCGCTAATATTTCCAGTCATTTGCAATATACAATCTGATAAAGTACTTTTACCATGATCAACATGCGCAATTACTGAAAAATTTCTTATATTTTCTATTGGTATTTCATTTAATAGCCCTATAGCAAGGAAACAAGTAAGCTGTTTAGTTAGTACATGAGGCAATGAGCGAGTCTCTACCTTGTGCAACAATATCTTTGATAGATGATAATTTACTGCTACATCTGACTATATTCTTATGATATCTGCTTAATGGTGCGACCCACACTGGTCTGCAGTGGCGGAGCATGATACACCAAATAAAACAGCCACTTTCCAAAAAACACGGCGAGACTATCACAGTGCGTGGTAGCGCGATCCAGTTAATGCCACAGAAAGGAACTAACTTTTTTTGGTATTTTTTTTTTTTTTTATATTTTACTAGGGTCATGGCACAACAAGGCGGTCGATTCAGTGTGCCATCATGATCGAAGAATGCTTTACGCGAGCTAGCATGGTACCAATGATGAAGATTCGCCCACATATCATATGACATGCACATTATTACAATATTAATTACAATGAACAAACTAATCTGAGTCGCTTAAGAGGTCAACAGTAGCTGTATTATTGGTTATATTCAAAGTCTTAGCAACTTGACTACTACTAAATGATAGATCACTAAAAGTCTTCGGATTAGTAGGTATAGGAGTACTACTAAATGATAGATCACTAAAAGTCTTCGGATTAGCCGCTATAGGACTACTACTAAATGATGGGTCATTTAATTTTTTGGTGATATCACTAGCATTATATACAATGTTCCCGTCGTTATCATCTGAATCTATAGGATGTTTACGTTTAAGACCAATGATGCTATCACTAGTGCTATTACTGTAATCACAAATATCTCTCCTATGATTGGAGGAATCATCAAGAACATCAAGAACATCAAATTCGCGAGGTTTAGGACTAATGTCTACATCATTATCATCAGTAGCAGGAATTCCTGCATATGAGCTAAAGTAAGAGTCAAATTTTAATTCTCCCGGATTACTTTCTACTTCTGTGTTGCTACTAGTAGAAGTTGTTGCTGCTTCCACTGTAAAATTTTCAACCTCTTTTTTCAAATCATTGATTCTTTTACAAAATTCTTTTGGTTTATCATCCTATATTGTTATAAAGAATTAAAAGTAAGACTGCAAATCCTATATCATAGGGATAATGATAATAATAACCTTATGATTATCTATCTCTAAATGAAAATTTGCTTGAAGTTTCATTTCATCTACCATAGCATTAGCTGCCTTTAAAAAATTAGACCTTATATTATCAAAATTACTTTTTAAATTCTCAATTATACCATATAATTCGTCATTATATCTATCAATTTCTTTTTGTAATATATTTGACTGCTCATTTTTTTCAATTAAAAAATTTAAATTATTTTCTGAACATTGTCCTAATTTTTGGTTTATTTTTTGACTTATAGATTGAAGATCATCTTTAGATTTCTTGATCCAGTTGCATTTTAAGCGACAAATAAATTCTCTTTCATCAAAATGATTATACAATTCCATTGTTTCATTAAACTTCATTATAATTTCATTGAAACTGTCATTCAACGCTTTCTTGTATTGTCCTCGAACCCTCTCGAGCTTTTCTGTGGAATCAACACTCCCACTTAAGGATTTCTCCATTTTCTTCTCAAAATTTATAGAAATTTGAGAGAGAATTACTACTATAAAAACATTTTTTTTGCGATGAGAAAATATTCCACACCCACGATACTAATTATGATTTATTCTTTCCAAAATACGATATTAGTCATAAAAATTGTAACAATAATTGCCCAAACATGATAAATACTTGCACTGTCTTTCTAATATCTTAATACTATGTAAAAAAATAAAAATATAAAAATAATTAAAGTAATTACTGTTATTTTTTTATGACCAACCAACGAAAATGTTAGTTGCGCTTCTTGATTACATGACAAAATTGGTCTCTTGCTACTTATTACTTATTACTTTAATTAAACTGGGCACCGGTACAGTTATCGATCGGGTTGTGATGTCACGCAGGAATACCCTGGGCTTACAAGAAATTCCTAGTTGTAACTAATGTTGCGCATTAGTTCGCGCGTGCATCTGCAGAGATGGCAGAGATTTGCGAGCAAAAGTGTTGATTCGTCAGCACTAGATCGTGATCATAAATTAAGAGAAAATGTTAAAAATTTAGGTGGAATGTTAGGTTCAATTATTAAACATCAAAATGAGGTCAGAAAACCAATCAACTATTCTATAGCCCATACATAAACAATTAAAACAGTAACTCAAATCACAAATTGCTTTCACTTACATTCACGTTCTTAAAGGATGTATTTCATGCTGTTGAAAAACTTCGAGCACTAGGTCGAGATTGGCGTAAACCAAATGGTAATGATAAAGCATTCAATGAAATGGTTGAATTAGTTAAAACATATGATGCAACTAAATTAATGGGTGTTGCTAGAGCATTTGCTCATTTTTTAGCATTATCAAATAGTGCTGAAAATCATCATCGTATACGACGATTAAGAGAATCGTTAATATCAACTGATTTAGCATTTACTACTACATCGGATTCATGTGGAACTTCATTAAATAGACTAAGAAATCAACTAAATATTCCTGTAGTACATATTATGGATGCATTAAAAAATCAAACAGTTGAAATTGTATTAACTGCACATCCTACTGAAGTTAATAGACGTACTATGATAAAAAAACATCAAAAAATTAAAGATTTACTCGAAAGAAGTGATAGTACAAACTTGACAGCATACGAATTAAGACAAATCAACAAAGAACTAAAAGCAGAAATTGGTTCGATTTGGGAAAGTGATGAATTAATGAGAAAGAAACCTACTCCAGTTGATGAAGCAAAAGCTGGTTTAGCGGTAGTAGAGAATGTATTATGGCATGCTGTACCAAATTTTTTAAGAAAATTAGATGATGCATTGAAAAAAGTATTAGGCACCTCACTACCATTAGATGCTGCACCATTAAAAATATCATCTTGGATGGGTGGTGATAGAGATGGCAACCCTAATGTTACACCTAATACTACATTAGAAGTATCATTATTCTCCAGATGGATGGCTGCCACGTTACTAAAAGAAGATATTATCAATCTAAAATCACAATTGAGTTTGAAGACGGGCTCGCACGAATTACTGAAAGAAGTAAATTATGCGGATGAACCATATCGTGAAGTATTAAAAGGTTTAGAAAATAAATTATTGACTACAATTGATTGGACACAAGCCCAATTGAAAGGAAAGTTACCAAAAACTATTGACTCGCCATTGGTAAGTACCAAGGAATTAATGGATCCGCTATTAATGTTACATCGTTCATTAATTGAAACAGGAAATACTGAAATTGCGGATGGATTGTTAATTGACACGATAAGAAGATTAGCGGCATTTGGCTTGTCCTTGTTGCCTTTAGACATACGTCAAGAAAGTTCTAGACATACTGAAGCATTGACTGCCATCACAAATTATTTTGGTATTGGTTCCTATAGTGATTGGGATGAAAATAAAAGAAGAAAATGGTTAGAGCAAGAACTAGAAAGTAAACGTCCTTTACTACCAAAACGATGCAATTTATCGTCCCTTGGGTTTTCACCTACAGTTGTGGATACATTAAAGACATTCGAGTTGGCATCATCATTAGGTTCAGGTTCACTTGGTGCATATGTTATATCCCAATGCCAACAAGCATCAGATGTGTTAGCTGTGATGTTACTACAACAAGATGCTGGGGTTTCACCTGCGTTACGAGTGGTACCTTTATTTGAAACATTAGATGATTTACAACGATCAGCTGATACAATTGAAGCATTATTTTCAATTCCTGTTTATAAAGAAAGAATAAATGGACATCAAGAGATAATGGTTGGATATTCTGACTCAGCGAAAGATGCAGGCCGCTTAGCGGCATCATGGGCGCAGTATAAATCACAAGAAGCAATGATAAAAGTTGCTACTAAGCATAATATTGAAGTAACATTTTTTCATGGTAAAGGTGGAACAGTTGGTAGAGGAGCCAATCCTAAATTATTTAAAGCTATTTTATCTCATCCACCCAATACTATCAATGGAAGATTTCGTGTAACTGAACAAGGTGAAATGATTACACAAAATCTAGGACAGCAGGACATTGCTGAACGATCATTAGATTTATTTACTGCTGGTGTATTAAGTGAAAAATTTGAAACAAGACCAGAACCAAAGAAAGAATGGCGCGAAATGATGGAGAGATTAAGTGAGATATCTTGTGATGAATATCGTAAAATTGTTCGAGGAGAACCTCGTTTTGTGCCATATTTTCGTGCTGCAACACCAGAATTAGAATTATCTGGTTTAAATGTTGGTTCTAGACCAGCAAAACGTAATCCTAAAGGTGGAGTGGAATCATTAAGAGCTATTCCATGGGTATTTGCTTGGACTCAAACAAGATTAAATTTACCAACTTGGTTAGGTGTTGGTGCAGCATTAGAACAAGAATTTAAAGCAAATGGACCATTATTAAATGAAATGTACAGTCAATGGCCATGGTTTTCAACCCTCATTGATTTATTAGAAATGATTTTAATTAAATCAGAAGAAAAAATATCTGAAAATTACGATAATCAATTAGTGAAAGATGAGGAATCGATTCAATTAGGCAAAGAACTGCGTCAAAAACTGCAACAGACCATTGATAGCGTATTAAAAGTATCGGGTAATGCATCACTACAGTGCAATAACTTCATTTTACTGCGGTCACTAGCCGTACGTAATCCGTATGTTGATCCATTAAACATTATTCAAGCGGAATTATTGAAAAGACTTCGAGATAACGGTAATAATATAACCTCTTCAAGTGAAAAGAAGATATTACAAGATGCGCTATTGATCACAATTAATGGCGTTGCAAACGGTATGAGGAACAGTGGTTAAATAGATTAGTCAATACTGCGTTAGATGGCATCAAAGGTTGTTGTTGTAATTATTAGCAAGTTAAAAAAATACGTATACATCTACTATTTATACTGTCATTTTGCTTAAAGCTTGTTGTAAATCGGCTACCAAATCATCGATATGCTCAACACCAATAGATAACCGAATAAGATTGTCACTTATGCCTAATAGTGCTCTTTGCTCTGGAGGTACTGATGCATGAGTCATGACAGCTGGAGATTCTGCTAATGATTCAACTGCTCCAAGTGATTCCGCTAATGTGAATATACCTAAATTGGCTAAGAATGTAGATGCATTTTCGATACCGCCTTTTACAAAAAATGTTATCATTGCACCAAAACCATTTTGTTGTTTTTTAGCAATTTCATGATTTGGATGTGATGATAATCCTGGATAAATAACTTTTTCAACATATGTTTTATTACTTTCAAGCATATTTGCAATAACTATAGCATTCTTTTGTGATGCTTCCATACGTAAATGTAATGTTTTTAATCCTCTTAATGCTAAATAACAATCAAATGGAGATGGTATTGCACCAGAACCATTTTGAACAAATTTTAATTTAGTATATATTTCATCATCATTAACAGCAAGTGCGCCCATTACAACATCGGAATGACCACCAATATATTTAGTGACTGAATGCAATACAATATGAGCACCTAATTTTAATGGATTTTGTAAATATGGAGACATAAATGTATTATCAACTACAACCCAAATTTTATCTGAAACATTTTTAACAGCTTGTGTTACCGCAAGGATATCAGTAATTTTCAATGTTGGATTAGTTGGACTTTCAATCCATACGATTTTTGTATTTGGTTGAATTGCATTAACAACAGAATTTGGATCAGTCATATCAGTAAATGTAAACTGTAAATTAGATCCAGGTGATACAATTCGACGAAAAAATCTTTGTGTACCACCATACACATCGTCAATGCAAATAACGTGATCTCCAGAATTTAAACATTGTATAATTGCAGTTGTTGCAGCTAAACCAGATGCAAACGCAATACCATATTTTGCATATTCAACTGCAGCAATAGCACGTTCAAAAGCACCACGTGTTGGATTACCAGTACGAGAATATTCAAAGCCTTTACCATGACTATTTAAATAATCTTTACCATATAAATTACCAAGTCCATTTTGACTAAATGTTGTCGCCAATGATATTGGAGGTACAACTGCACCAGTTAAGGGATCTGGCTCACTGCCAACATGAACAGCTAAAGTAGCGAAATTGGAACCAAATGAACTCATTGTTGTGGGATTGATTTATCGACTGAAACGGTAACAAATTGATGAAATAAATCACAATAACGGGTTATTGGGAAGATGATAAAAGATTTCCGGATTTTTTTTGGTTGGCTTCATCGCGGTACCTACTGCAACTTGAACTTAACTCGACGAGAAGGGGATCTAATACTTTATTTATCTATCATAGTGTATGAAAAAATGCTATTTTCTAATCACTTTAATTGTCTATACTTATTTGTCAATTGAGGAGATTAGAAAATTGCATTATACTTGTTTTGGTTTTAACCGTGAAAAATACCAGGTCTAGGTAATGTATACAAACAAATTCTGGCAATCACTTCCCCATCTGGTAATTACTTAATCCTTATTTACTAATGGTTTACGACTAGTCTGGTTTTCTGGTTTAGTCCAAAATCCCTAAAAAGAAGATGGGATCGCCAAAATGAAGAAAAGTCTTGCGAAGTCTGTCAAGACACCGAAGGTTTCAGGTTCCTAATACCTAGTATTTTTAAGTAGTTGTTTGGATGTAGTGAAAATTCGTTAGAAATTGAGTTGAAAGTAGGTTTATTAAATGGATTTTGATGTCTCTAATGTTGTTGAAAGTATCAATATAGAAGGTGGCTCAAAATCGAATACTCACAAAAATGGGAACAAAGACATCGAAGATTATGATTTGCGGGACTATATTAAGACTGATGTTAATGAATTAATTCCCTGTTTTGCATTTTGCTGTTTTTTTAATAGTTGCTTTTTAGAAAATAATTGTTGGCGATGCACAGTTTCCCAAGAAGCTTGCTGTTGTACAACAAACTTAATTATTTGCATGCCTTACTTATGTATTAAATCAGCAAATTCTGAGACAAAATGTTGTCTGATTACTGAAGGTATATGTGGCCTTCATGAACCAGAAACCTGTATTAAAGCTGAATATCAAATTATGTGCTGTGATGTACGTTTAGCGTTACCTCTAGAATCAACATTTCAACCATGTCTACTCTCCGTTTTGGGATGGACTTGCTTTTTAGATTATGAATTTATCGCTTGTACAGAAGTAGTGATAGATGACAAAAAAATGATTATGTGCTGTTTACCATTAAAAGTAATGAAGGAAAAATTAGCCGAAATAAAAGCTAACACAAAAACTAACGAACCAGAAGTTTCAATTGCATAAATTATAATATTTGTTTTATGTACTAAAGTTTACTAGTTTTTAATGTTCGAATTTTATATCTAATTATTTTCCACACCTAACTAGGAACTAATTATTGAATTTTGAAAGCATTGTCGTCGAATTGGTCCTTGATTGTGACGATATAACCGCGTGTAACAAGGTAATATATAGTAAATTCACAAGATGGTACTGCTGACTTTGAGAGGAGTTGAAGTAGACTTTCCATATGAGCCATATCCTTGCCAAATTGAATACATGACAAAAAATATTGAGGCATTACAAACAGGTGAAAATGCATTACTAGAGAGTCCTACAGGTACTGGCAAGACATTATGTTTATTATGTTCAACATTAGCATATCAAAGACATATTAAATTACAAAATGAAGCTCAATTAATATATGAAGAGGCTACTAATGGTATTGATCCAATGAGACCATCGAGTAATGGTAAATTAAATAAATTACAAGAAAATATTGTTATATTATATGCTTCAAGAACGCATAGTCAGTTAACTCAAGTGGTAAAAGAATTAAAAAGTACTTCATATCGACCTTCTTTATGTGTATTAGGGTCGAGAGACCAATTATGTATTCATGAAAAATATAGTAAATTTAAAGGTTCCAAATTAAATAATTTATGTAATATTACTACAAAACAACACAAATGCGATAAAAAAAATAATTTAGAGAAACATAATAGAGGTAAATATGGTTCTTTTGGTGCTCATCCTGTTAATCAAGATATATGGGATATCGAGGATATAGTAAAAAATGTAGGCAAACATATGAACATGTGTCCATACTTTTATTCAAGAGATTTCATAAAGAATGCTGAACTTGTTCTATTGCCATATAATTATTTACTAGATATTTCAATCAGGAAAACGATGGATATTACTCATGAAGAATCAGGAGGATCAGGACTTAATTTTGCACGATCAGTTATTATATTTGATGAGGCACATAATTTAGAGCGTGTAGCATCTGACTCATCATCAGTTACATTAACAACTACGGATATTGCAGAATGCATAAAAGAATTACAACAAACGTTACAACTACTTAAATCTGGACAACATAAGGATATATATAATCATTTATCCATTGAGGGAAAGCAGAAGAAAAAATTACCAGTCCAGGAGGATGTTATCGCATTATTAAAAGGTTTTTTTGATTTAGAGAACCGTATTGATCATATTCCACTGGAGAAAGGGTTGGGTAATACTCCCTCATGCGTTATGCCAGGTGATTGGATGGCTGATGTCTTTGAATTATGTGGATTTACCTACCAAAATGTAAGAAATATGGTGGTTGCACTTAATTCATGTTCTGACTTCATCATGGAAATACAGGCTCAGACATTAGGCCCCGAAGCTGCTGCAGTCAATCTTGCAGTACCCAAAATGAGTTTCTTTATGGAGGCATTGTTGCGTATTTTTAGGTATGCAAATAAAATTAAAAATAAAGCAACACTATCAGAATTCTACAAAGTATTCGTTTGTTATGAAGACGTGAAATACCAAAAATCCAACACCACCAGCAACAAAAACGCAGATAAGAACAAGAGAATCATTAATTTTTGGTGTTTTAGTCCCGGATTAGCGATGGAAGAATTCAAAGAAATGTCTGTCAAATCGATTATTCTAACCTCTGGCACCCTCTCACCAATGGACTCGTTTAAAGAAGATATGAAGATAAAGTTCACGATACAATTAGAAAATCCCCACGTTATTAGCAATTCACAAGTGTGGGTTGGCGCACTCGGAGTTGGCACGAATGGAAATAAATTAAATTCTTCATACGCATTTAGAGATACTACTGAGTACAAGGACGAATTAGGTACTACAATTCTTCATTTAATTGAAACAATGCAAGGCAAAGGCGTGTGCACCAATTCTTTGGTATCAACGAGTCTTAATGATTACCAAAACACTAACACAGTCGCGTCACTGAAAGGACCTGATATCAAAGGTGGTGTATTAGTATTTTTTCCTTCGTACACAATCATGGATAGCATGTTAGCTAGATGGAAAGACGTTGGCAATCCGAGTTTATATGAAAGACTCAAATCAATTGCTGGAAACATTATTGTGGAACCTAGAGTTCGCGTTGAAGTGAAAACCGCCACAAATTCCCATGATAATAAATCGAATAATGGTAAACACACTAAAAATGTGGAAGATAAAGCCCCCATAATAATGGATGATGGAGAATCGAACGAAGAGAAAGAGTTGATGGTAAGTTTGGTCAAGACATTCGAGTCAACGTTGAGTATAAACGGTCGCTGTTTATTGCTTGCGGTATGTCGAGGTAAAGTCTCGGAAGGGATCGACTTTAAAGATGAACGTGGAAGATTAGTTATTATCACTGGTATACCATACGCACCTCATTTAGATCCTTGGATTGTACTAAAACGTGAAAATTTAGATCAAAAATTACAGAAATGGAAACAAAAGAACAGTGGTAACAACACGAAAGATACGTCATCCACGATGTCAAATCACACCAATTTATCATATCAACAACTTATGAAGGACTCAATTGCTAACCCACAGCAACCACTCACTGCGTCAAGCAATAATGGCATCGTACCGCCATATGTACCACTAAATAAATTGCAAAATACTGTCAATGATACAGTATTCAAGGTTACAATTGATAACTCCATTGTAAGTAAGACCAAGTCTGCTAATGTACCAGTACCATCGCAGTCTAGTAACGCGGGGTTAGTAACACCATCACTTGATGGTCAATCGTGGTACAATCAAGCGGCAAGTAGAGCCGTGAATCAAGCTATTGGACGTGTTATTAGACATAAAAATGATTGGGGAGCTATTTTTTTATTAGATGATCGATTTTTATATGAAAAACAAATGAAAGAATTAAGCAAATGGTTGAGATCTCGTGTAGTTAAGTTCCCTACAAATGCAAAAGCATCATTAATTGACTTCAGAAATTTTATCACTGCGGCGCATAACGATCCAGCACTAAAACCAGTGCAGGCTATAGTAGTTAATAGTTCGACAAGTGTTAGCTCTACAAATGTCACCTCTAACAGAACTTCTAGTGCACCATCCATAGTGAAAACGGAGCACTCAAGCAATGTGTTTTCAAAAGAAATTTTTATCGATGCTAGTGCATTAAAATCTGATGATAACTCTGAAGGCCTAACCTTTATCGATCCAACATTGCTGTTAACCCAGCAGGTTACTAAAGATAATAGTAATAGAAGCAGCAGCAGCAGTAGTAGTAGCAATAACAACAACAATCGCGCCGTTGACAATGTTCGCTCGTCAAATATAGTCAAAAGTAGAGTAAATGAGCCTACAGTCCCTGTAAATTTTACCTCTATATTTGGTCAATCTAGTTCAAAACCTATCAACCCAGTCGCCAAAGCAATGTCATTTGTCAGTCATAATGCCACCAAATCATTTGACTTGACGGCTGTGAAAAGCGTAAATGATGATAATATTGGTCCATTATTGAAAGGCTTGATAGGCGAGATGAAAAGCAAGCTAAATGTTGAATTATTCGCTACATTCAAAGGTATTATGTACGAGTTAAACGAAGAACAAGAAGTTATATTTCAAGAAGAATGTAAAATGCAAGAATTTATTGAAAAGCTTTTAAGATTATTTAATTTAGCAAAATTACCACCAAATATGAGCAAACAATGGTTGATTAGGTTGAGTAACTTGGTGCCGAAGGACAACGAGAAGGATAAACTATACCGGCAACTGGTTACTCGTATAATCGACACTACTAGCATAGCTAGCCAACTAACGAAACGGCAATTAGAGCCTAATATTAAAGTGGAAAGTGATAGTAAAATTCCTAGATCCGATGCAACTGGTAATAGTAGCGTAGAAACAAGTAAAACGGAGAGGCCTGTTAAACCTATTGTAATTATCA